>Ga0214164_1001485_pt1 | contig 13207 bp, 27 predicted proteins | sample TroBogepilimnion_13_FD_153003 | JGI IMG/M metagenome (GOLD analysis project Ga0214164, IMG submission 153003) | Freshwater microbial communities from Trout Bog Lake, WI - Practice 03JUN2009 epilimnion v4 | ecosystem: Environmental > Aquatic > Freshwater > Lake > Epilimnion/Euphotic zone ...
ATATGTATAGACAACTCGAACGTAAGTTAAAAGCGAACGTCAATGAGATTAGAGGATCAGAATTATTCTTGTATTCCGATAAACTAAAGATTGCTGGTGCTTGTGATCTTATTGCTAATTATGCTGATAAGACTTCAATTATTGACTTCAAGACTTCTGGTAAAAATAAAAAGAAAGAATGGATTGAAGGTTATTTTCTACAAGCAACTTTATATTCATATATGTTTTGGGAGAGGACTGGAATCTTTCATAATCAGATTGTAATTATGATTGCAGTTGAAGAAGAAACAGAAGCACAAATCTTTATTGAAAAAGCAAGTAACTACATTACCAAAGCACAGAAACTATGTAATGACTTTCATTCTTCAAAGTGATAAATATCTTAAAGGAGATTTATCTAGATGTGTGTTGTTGTAGCAAAATTTTTCCCAGGTACTGGATGGGCAGTCGCTAAGAATAGAGATCAAGACTATGTTCCTGACGTAGAGTTTAAAGAAGAAGAACACAATAGCGTAAAAGAAATCTTGGTGATGTATGATAATAGAACCAAGTATAAAGAAGGTATGAACTTTTCTGGTCTAGGTATTGTTTCTACTAGTTTAAGTCCATTACCTTCATTGGAAGCTGATGCCGCCGACGGGCGAAATATCGATGCGGCATTACATATGAAAGATCCACTTAAGGCAGCCAAATTTCTAATCCGTAATAAAGTAATGGGCTTCATTCTTGTTTTCACTAAAGACACATTATATCTCATTGAAGCAGCTAGAGATGATAATGGTAAAGGTGAATATCAATATAAACTAAGAGAAGTTCCTAAAACTGAAACCGTTGCTGTTACAAACCATGGACATGCATTTCCTTGGGCTGGATTTCAGCTTGGTGTAGATAAGAAGCAAGACCTAAAGCGTAAATCAAGTGAGTCAAGAAAGAAGATTGCCGAGAAGGTAGTTTCACAAGCTAAGACTCCTATGCAGATGCTTCGTGGTTTGAGCATTAAAGCAACAAATGATCTTCAGATGAATATCTTTAGAGTTGGGACAAAAGATCGACAGATGCGTACCATCTTTCAGAATCTTTTAGTGTCAAGTGAAAAGAAAATGTATGTTATTCCAATTCAATGCAAAATGACATTGCATACAGATCGTAAGTATGTACAATGTGAAGTAATGGATAATAAATACATCAAGAAAACATACGATGGGAACATTAAATATTTTGCTGGATTGCAGAGATTACCCAAAGGTGTTGTGAAATGCATTGAAGAGGAAACTAGTGTGGCTCCAGTAAAATTTTCTACATATCTAGATGAAAGTCTTAGACTCACTTTACGTTATCATGATAAATTGAACCCAAAGCTTTGGACAAAAGATCAACTAGATGATTCTGTAATTAAGTTTCTTTTAAAGAACGCAATGAAGTTTGCCAAGTTTTCAGGTGTTCCTGCGGATCGAGTTCATGATGTTGTTGTTACTGGTGGTAATGCCAATTACAACTATACCAAGTATTCAGATATTGATGTGCATTTGATGTGTGATCTTACAGGTCTAGATGATGAACAATTATATAAGAAGAAAGCTGAATGGACTGATAATCATCCTGAGTTGAAAGTAGCTGGTTATCCTCTTGAGTTTTATGCATCAAATGAAAAAGAACCATATCCAAAAGGTCAAGGTTTCTTTTCTCTTATTCAAGATAAATGGGTTGTAGTTCCTAAGCATTTAGATCATGTCGAGATTCTAAAAGATCCTGCATTCATAACCAAAGTTGAACACAACATCTGGTATATCAAGAATCATCTGCTTAAGAAAGAAGGCAGTGCTGATGACATTCTTGACTTTAAGACTAAAATGTGGAAAGGCCGATCCGCAGGCCTCGAACGTGGTGGTGAGTTCTCAATAGAGAATTTGCTCTACAAGGAACTGAGGAACAGGGGCTGGATTGAGAAGCTCAATGACAAGCTGAAACAGCTGCAAGGCTAAACTCTCCAATCTGAAAAATAAAATGCAGTGGGTTGATTCTCACTGCATTTTCGTTGACATTTTTCTTCTTTTATGGTAGAAGGGATTATCAACTGAGGAGATATTCCATGGAAGTTCTGGTTCTTCATCATAACAATCGTGACAATAGCTTTGATCATGTCGCTACCGTCGATGCAACATGTGAAATTTCTGATGCTCAAGATTATGCAGAAGCGGTTAAGTGGGCTCTCGAATATGCTTACCGCTTGACTCAGAACATCGAAGGTTCTTGGTCTCGTGAGCGTGTCCTTGAGATTGATGGAGAGCTTATTGAAAATCCCGACTGGAATAAGCATGTCACCACGGTAATGCCGCTCGAAATCTATAACGGTGAGGAATACGGTCATCGCTCGAGCATGATGGGTGATCGGATGATCATTGACGGAAAGACTTTTGAAGTTGATTTTTTCGGCTTCAAGGAACTTTGCGATTGACATTTTTATCAAAGTAGATTAGACTAAATCTATAGGGAATGGAGAATGAATATGCTTATTGGTGCTCTTATCGGTCTTGGTATCTCTCTGATCATGACTTGGATTTCTATGATCAACGCTCAGATGAAGGCTGACCGGCATAATAATGCGCTTGGTGGCAGACTTGCTAGGTTGACTGGTAAAGCCCATGTTACCATCCACTACGGTCCGATTGTGATCAAGGCAGTCATGTTTACGGTGATCGGTGCCATTGTCGGTCATTTTATCTAATTTCGGTTGACATTTTTCCGAAAGTAGATTAGACTAAATTATCAACTGAGGAGCTGTTATGAAGACTTTCGGCACTTTTCTTCTTTTCATTGGGTTTCTTATCCTTGCTGGTACTGTCGGTCAAGACGATTACTGGGAAGCATGTCACCGCGCCGTCAATTGTGTCGCTGGTGAACCCATGAGCTTGTTTCGTGAGTTCATTCAGCTTACATTCGGCATTATCATTATGATTTTTGGTGCTATGTTTGTTCTCACGGATGGTGAATAATGCGCACTCAGACATTTCCCGACATCAATTTTAAGAACCATCATCTGGTTGATTTCGTTTGGCGAGTAGTCTCGTCTCGAACTGGTGAAGCATACAAGATTAAACTTACTGAGTATGGTCTTTCCTGCAATTGTACTGCAGGTTCCATGCGTGGTAAGTGCAAGCATGCTAAGCAGATTCATGATCTTTTGGTAGAAGACTAAACTATGACAATGCATCTTCTTGGTCCTGCTTATACTACTCTTTCGACACGTACTCGTAAGACTAAAGATCTTACTATTACGGCTAAGTTCGCTCAAGAATTCCGTGATTACAATAAGCAAATGAAGCGCATTGGTAGTAAGGAAAAGACTATCGACGAGTATATTGCCTATCGGAAAGGCAAGGCACCAACCAAGACTAAGAGTGCACCTCTTCCTAAGTACACAGTGAGTGACCACCGTGAAAAGTATCCTTCTGGTTCTGGAATTGGTGTGAGTTTTGCTAAGACTCCAAATCAGTATACTGGTACTCTGGTGAAGGGTATCTCTACTCTCCATAAAAGCAATGCGGTTCCAGTAATTTCTGAAGAAGAAATGTTGGATCACGCAAAGATGCGCCGATAATTTTAGTTGACATTTTTCTTTTTTTATGGTAGACTAAATTATCAACTGAGGAGATATTCCATGGCTTATGTGTCGAAGGAAACCAAGGAACAGATCGCACCGAAGGTGAAGGAAATCCTCAAGAAGTACAAGATGAAGGGTACTCTGTCGGTTCGCCATCACAGCACCTTGATTCTGACCTTGAAAGAAGGTCCTCTGAAGTTCGCTCAGAATGAAGACGGTTACAGCCAGATGCATTTCTATCATCTGGAAAGCAACTATCAGGGCGAAGAACTGAAGTTCTTGAAGGAACTTCGTGTTGCTATGAACGATGGCAATCATGATAACAGCGACATTCAGACCGACTACTTTGATGTGGGTTGGTATGCCTACGTTCATGCCGGTCGTTGGGATCGTGAATATAAGCTCACTGCTTAAGAGGATTTTATGCAGAAATACATTGAACATAAAGGCGTTCTTTTTCATCCTTATGAATGGTCTGGCGGTTTTAAGCCTACTCATAAAGAGGTTGTGAAAGCACAAGCGGCCCGGCGCCGTGAACTTGCTCGTGGTGAAGCTCATCTAGTAGATGGAGATTAATATGCGTCTGTTTATTTCACTTTGGTTTATGTTTGCTCTTCTCGTCCTTTCCTTTTGGATTGGGATTGCATACGTAGTGATTCATTTTTATCACTAAGTTTTGGTAAGGAATTAGATTATGGGTTATGAAACTTTTTATTCTCTCTCTGTTGAAAGTACTGAAGTTCTTCAGGAAGTGAAGGGTGTTGATTCAAACGACAATCCTGCTTCAGTATTCATTCGGAAGTTCTACGATGTAGATATGTTTAAGCGAGAGATCGGAGATCTTTCTGGTTATCCTCATTGGGGTGAACTGTGCAAGTGGTATGAGCATGAAACACATATGCGTCGATACTCACGGAAGTATCCTGAAGTACTCTTTAAGCTCTCGGGTGAAGGTGAAGAATCCGGTGATCTTTGGGTGAAGTACTTTAAGAACGGAAAGATGCAAAGGTGTGATGCAGTCATTACCTATGAACCTTTCAATCAAACTAAGATGAAGTGAGGACTTAATATGGCTACTCGTGCTACAATCGCTCTTGAATTTGCCGACGGTACAGTTCAGGAAATCTATTCTCACTGGGATGGTTATATCTCTGGTGTTGGTTCTATTCTTTTGGAACACTATAAGACGCCTCAGTCCGTCGCTGAGCTGCTAGCTCAGGGTGATCTGAGTTCTCTAGGTGTGAACCTTGACGAAACCGTATTCTATGCTAGAGACCGCGGAGAGACTGGTGTTTCTGCTCGGCGCTATGACAGTTACAAAGAATATCTTCAGAATGCGGATTTCCAGGGATATGACTATATCATGCGCGAAGGTGTGTGGTATGTCAATCGTAGTGGATTGGTAAAGAATCTGATTGAAGCTTTCCGAGTAGAGGAACGACTTTAAAAATTGGTTGACATTTTTCCGAAAGTAGATTAGACTAAATTATCAACTGAGGAGATAATCCGTGGACTATTCTTTTTGTGTTCAAGGTGAAGGTCCTACAGGTCGCCTGTATTCGACTCGATACTTTAACACGCTGAAAGAAGCCATGGATTATCTCAATCTGCCAGGTGTCCGCTTCGGTACCGTCTATTCTCGCTATGTCGGCGGTCAGGTCATTTTCACAAATGATCCCGAAATGATTGACTCAATTAATTTTTAAAATCTGTTGACATTTTTCCTGGTCCGTGGTAGTCTAAACTATAAGGAATGGAGATCAATATATGCCTCGTGGTGTTCCCGCTTCTGGTTTTCGTAAACCTCGCACTAAGAAGAATGCTGCTCCGGTTGTTCAAGCTCCGGTTGCAGTTGAAACTGATGCTGAAATCTTTCAGCGCATTACCGAACGATTTGAAGTTCTTGAGCTCATGACTCAGGCCGCTACCAGCGGTGATGTCACCTCGCTCATTGTCTCGGGACCTGCTGGTCTCGGTAAGTCGTTCTCGGTTGAAGAAGTTCTTAATGACTGGGACCCTGAAGAACTCAACCACACCATTGTCAAGGGCTACATTCGTCCTCCCTCGCTCTATCGTCTGCTCTATCAGCACCGTGAAGCCAATCAGGTTCTCGTGTTCGATGATGCTGACTCGATCTTCTTTGATGAAGTGTCTCTGTCTCTTCTTAAGGCCGCTTGTGACAGCAACAAGCATCGCCGGATCAGTTACATGACCGAAGGCACTCTCTTTGATGGCGAATCTGATATTCTACCTCGCGGTTTCGACTTCTATGGTAACATCATCTTCATTACCAATCTCGACTTTGATGCGATGATTGCCAAGGGCCATAAGCTTGCACCTCATCTTGGTGCTATGATTTCTCGGTCGCACTATATCGACCTGGCAATGAAGACCAAGCGTGATTATCTCATTCGGATCAAGCATGTGATCTCGAAGGGTATGCTCAAGAATGACGGTCTGTCTGAAAAGGCTCAGTCGGATATTCTCGCCTTTATCTTTGATAACCAGGATAAGATGCGTGAACTCTCGCTCCGTATGGTTCGGAAGGTTGCCGACATCCGCCGCAAGGATAATCCCAACTGGACTAAAATCGCAAGGATTACTTGTTGCCATTAAAGTTTTGATTGACATTTTATCAAAACAATGGTAGAAGGGTCTATAAGGAATGGAGATTGACATGGAAAAGGATATTGTTGAATTTTATCTGAGCTTGGTGGATTCTGATGATGCAGAAGATCAGACCTGCAATAAGTTCGATATTGACGAAGATACTCTTAACTATATTCTTATGTGTGATTTTGTTGAAACCTTTTCGGAGAATTGATATGACTAAGTTTGCTGCATTTGACCGGAAGAATCTTCTTGCTCTTCGTACCGAAATGGAAGCGGTTCTTGCTAAGTACGGCATCGACTCAAACCTCGAGTTTACTGTTGGTAGCATGAAGTTTGCTGCCGCTGAGGTTGAGATCAAGGTATCTGCCAAGATCAAGGGCGCTCGGACTCTTAAGGATTCTCTTCTTGAAGCTCGGGTCAAGACCCTTGGTCTGGTGATGGAAAAGAACGGTGCTCGTCTCGTTCGCTATGACACCAAGAAGTACAAGATGCCCTACATCTATGAGAAGGGTGGTAAGCTTTTCAAGACCACGGAAGAACATGCAAAGATTCTTTTTGCTGCATAATTGATTGACATTTTTCCGAAAGTAGATTAGACTAAATCTATAGGGAATGGAGATTGACATGATTGCTAAGAAGCTCATTGAAAAGATCCGCTCGACCAAGGGTCCTATTCTTGCGGGCTTGACAAATTTCTCAGGTGTGATTTATGTTCAGGTGAGCAAAAAGGACTTGCTCCAACAGATCAAGCACGGATTCAAGCCCGACGAAGAAACTGGGTTCGAGCTTGATGATGAAGGTTTTCTTGATAAAGATTATTCTTCAAATTAATTTTTAAATTGGTTGACATTTTTCCGAAAGTAGATTAGACTAAATTATCAACAACGAAGGAAAGGTTTTTATTATGGCTCACGAACTTGAAATTCTCGAAAATGGTCAGGCCTCGATGGTCTATGCTAATGAAGTCCCCTGGCATGGTCTGGGTGTGAAGGTTGATGGTGACCTCACCCCTCAGCAGATGCTCGAAGCTGCAGGTCTTGATTGGCGAGTGAACACTCAGCCTTGCTTTACCATGATCGATGACAAGCGTGTCAAGATCGGTAAGCAGGCTCTTATTCGTGACCGTGACAACAAGATCCTGGATATCATCTCGGATGACTGGAAGCCCATGCAGAACGAAGATGCCTTTGCCTTCTTCAATGACTTCATTGCGGCTGGTGACATGAGCATGGAAACTGCCGGTAGTCTTAAGGGCGGCAAGATCGTCTGGGCTCTTGCGGCTGTCAAGGAATCGTTTGAACTCTTCGGTGGTCGTGACAAGGTTGATGCTTATCTTCACTTCACCAATCCTCACTCTTACGGTCAGTCGATCGACGTTCGGTTCACTCCGATCCGTGTGGTGTGCAACAATACTCTGACTCTGTCTCTTCGGACTAAGTCCGAGAACCTTGTCAAGGTGAACCATCGCCGTGAGTTTGACCCTGAACTGGTCAAGGAAACTCTGGGTGTTGCCAAGAATAAGTTGAATGCATATAAGGAAATGGCTGAATTCCTTTCTACCAAGCGATTCACCAACGAGTCCATCGTGGAATACTTCACTCGTGTGTTCCCGGTTGCTTCTTCGAAGGCTGATCCCAAGAAGGAAATCTCGAAGTCGACCAAACTGGCTATGGAAGTCATTGACACTCAGCCAGGCGCGGAACTTGGTGAAGGTACCTTCTGGCAGGCATTCAACACTGTCACCTATATGACCGATCATCTCATCGGTCGTTCACCTGATACTCGCCTTCAGTCGGCTTGGTATGGTACCAATCAGAACCTCAAGACCAAGGCTCTTGAACTTGCTATGGAAATGGCAGAGGCGGCCTAAGATACTAGATCCCCATCGGTATAACTGGTGGGGATCTTCTTCGTGGATTGGATAACTTATGATTGAAACTTCTAACCTCACAATTGACGAACTTTTCGAGCAGGGCTTCGCTCTTATTCAAGTCGGTAAGTTCCGTCTTATGCAAGAAGGTAAGAATCAAGAAGCTTACTATGAATTGGGTATTGTTCTTAATCTTCTGATGGAAGATCGGCAACACCTACGTGAAGTGCATAAGGTGAAATCATGACAGTCGAAGTTCGAAATAGGTCAATTGAATCGTGGGGACCTCTTGCAGGTACTGACGAAAAGACTTTTAATAAAGTGATTAATGGGCGGGATGCCAAGAATAATCTAAAGTCTCTTATCAAGAAACAGAAGAAACTTAAGACTTACAAGGTTACGTTTATCAAGCAGCTTGTTTCCGATCAGTTTGAAGTGCAGGCTGAAACTGACTATGATGTATCATCTCAGGCCAGACTGTTCTTTAATGAAAATAAAGATACCATTAAGTTTTCAGAAAAGACTCTGACTGTTTGGGAATCTAAATATCATAATGGTTATGATCAAATATCGTATGTAAAGGTGAAATCATGAAAGTGTTTATGTATGGAGCGGCTATTCCGCTTGGTCTATTTGTAGTGTTTTTTGGTCTTCCTCGTCTGTTTGCAGAACTATTTAATTCTCATTCAGACGTGGGACTTATCGCAATTGTCATGCTGGCTTGCGGTATTGTCGGTGTAATTGCCAGCAAGATTTATAATGTTGTAAAGAAGGAACTTAATAATGAAGATGCGTAATATTGTTCTGCTTAGTGCCGCTGCTCTTTCACTTGCTGCTTGTTCGCAGGTTGAACCAGGTCATGTCGGTATTCGTGTGAATAACATGGGTTCTGATACTGGTGTTCGTCCTGAAGCTCTTGGTGTAGGTTATTACTACGCCGGGCCAGGTACCAACATCTATGAATATCCTGTGTATACCAACACCTACACCTGGACTCGTTCGGCTGATGAAGGTAAGAAGGCAAATGAAGAATTCTCGTTTGCTGACAAGAACGGTCTGACTGTTACCGCTGACGTTTCTGTTAGCTATCACGTGGATGCTTCTAAGGCTCCTATTCTGTTCCAGACTTATCGTACTGATATGGACGGAATCGTTTCGGGTCCAATGCGTGTTGCAATTCGTAATGCCATTACCACTGAGGCAAGTCAGATGACTGTCGAGGAAATCTATGGTGCTCGTAAGGCCGAACTGATCGCTAAGGCTCAGGCTGACGTTCAGAAGTTCTTCGAACCTCGTGGTCTTGTGATTGAACAGGTTTACTGGGCTTCGCCAGTTCGTGTTCCTGATTCGATCATGAAGCAGATCAACCAGAAGATTGCCAACGAACAACAGGCACTTGCTGCTCAGGCAAACGTTGCTACCGCTGAGGCTGATGCTCGCGCACGAATCGCTAAGGCTGAAGGTGAAGCTAAGGCTACTCAGATTGAAGCTGAGGCTCTTCGTACCAACCCTCAGATCCTTCAGCAGAAGGCAATCGACAAGTGGGATGGTCACTTCCCTCAGTACATGGGTGGTTCGTCACCACTGCCTTTCATGAAGGTTCAGTGAACTGATGCGTAAACTCGGTCTTATTGTGATCGGGTTGGGTGTAATGCTGGCGGGATGCAAACAAACTGCTCCCGCCAGTGCTCCACAAGCTACCCAGAACACTGAAACACAATCTGACACGACTACTTCGGATACTACTTCAACTGAAGAAACTCAAAGAAGTGGTACTGTACCGGAAAGTAAGATCATCTACTGGAAATCTGTTAATAACGCTGATCATCAAAAAGAAAATATTGCAGTAGCCAGAGATACTGAAACTGGTTGTGAATATATTGAATTTGATGATAAGACTGTTACACCAAGACTTGATAAAGATGGTAAGCCTAGGTGTGGATCATAAATGATAGACGTCACCATCTTCAGATATGATTACTAATGCTCTCTTGCCTTTAGCACCTTGAACACATGAAGCCAAAGCTAAGGCTTCTTTTTCACTTTTTGTGTTGAATGTAACAAAGAAGATTTCATCTTCCTGACTACATGGGATTGCATAAAGAACTTTAGTCTTTGTGGGTTGTTTTTTTCTAGCCATAGCAGTCCCTTTTTTGTTGTTTTTCTTATTTATCAAAAATTCGTTGACATTTTATCCGAAATCGCTTATATATAAACTATGCAGTGGATAGACCTCTGCAATATAGCCTCAAAGGTGTTTTGGGCAATGGAAAAAGAATTTGATCTTCACCACAAACTCATTGGTCCTCTACCACGAGAATAACCATTCTCGATGTGCTGCTCTAATAATGAAGAATGTATCTGTTTTGGTTTATCAATTTTATTATGAACCCAAACTAAATTTTGTTTAGAAAGTTTCTTTTTTAATTTTACATCCTCTGAATCTTTTTTACCTAGAAGGGCTTTGGATAATTTAATCTTTTTTTCTTCACTACACGGCACATGTCTATTCGAACAATCCTTAGGTTTAGACATTTTATCTCTAACTTCTGGTCGTTTTGTAGGATTTTTATCTCCATATAGTTTTGATTCTTCTTTATGAGTTTTGCCATAGAATGGATTATTTTCACCACTATATGCTTCAGATCTAATCTTCATAGCCTTTAATTTGAAAATTTCATATAATTTAGAATTATGTCTTTCTTTATGTCCGAAACCATTTGATAGACAATGAAGAGCAAACCACATTGATTTTTCATGAGGATGTAATTTACACATCTTGGTTAATAATAAATGACATATGTAATGTTCCCTTGGGCTCAATCTAACCAAATTAGTTTTGTCATTAGATCCACCGATAGATTTTGGTATAATATGATGATTTTCTGAGTTGGTTATATTTAATTTGTGAATTTGTCTTCGATTTATTATAGAGTAATAACATTTTGTATATTTGTTTTCTTTAAACATTGATCATACCTTGAGATAGACTTGAGGATTTTAACTATAGAGGATTTCTATTATGACTGATAAGTATATTTATGACATTTTGGTTTTCGTGGGCCGCTTTCAGCCGTTCCATGTTGAACATAAGCGCATCGTCAATATTGCACTCTCCAAAGCAAAGCATGTTCTAGTTCTCGTAGGATCGTCGGGTAAGGCTCGTTCGGTCCGTAATCCGTTCACGTTTGGTGAGCGATTGAATATGATCTATGATTCGTTTCCTGAGGACATTCACGGTCGATTGATTATTCTTCCTCTCTACGACAAGCTTTACAATGATCCAGCCTGGATCAATCAGGTTCAGACCGTAGTGAAGGAAACCACCCTTGATATTATCAACGGTGGAGGGTTTCGTACTGTCGGTCTAAGCGACGCTAAGGTGGGTCTGATTGGTATGGCCAAGGATCATACCTCCTACTATCTCAAGATGTTCCCACAGTTTGCCTCGGTCGATGTACCAATGACCGTACCTATGCACGCCACTGCTCTGCGTGAAGGTTTCATTGACGGTCATATGAAGAAGCACGAGGTTGCAGTCGGTCAGCTTCCAATGAATGTGGCTAACTTCATGTATAATGAGTTCGCATTCAGCCCTGAGTACCAGCAGCTCCGCCGTGAACTTGATCATGTTCGTGCATACAAGAAGGCCTGGGAAGCGGCACCATATCCTGTCAAGCATATGACTGTGGATGCTGTTGTAGAACAGTCGGGACACATTCTTCTTGTCAAGCGCCGTAGTGAACCTGGTAAGGGTCTGTGGGCTCTCCCTGGTGGTCATCTGGAAGAGTTTGAAAAGCTTGCCGATGGTGTAATCCGTGAACTGAAGGAAGAAACTGGTATCAAGGTCCCTGACGCAGTTCTTCGTGGTTCCGTTGTGGATACCAATATGTTCGATGATCCATATCGTTCTACTCTAGGCCGTGTGATTACTTTTGCACAGCACATCAAGTTGGCCGATGCTACATCACTTCCGAAGGTCAAAGGTGCTGATGATGCCGAAAAGGCCAAGTGGATTCCTATTGGTGATCTTCGTGAAGATATGCTCTTTGACGATCATTTTGCGATCATCAACTATTTCTTGGGACTTTAATTATGCCAGTAGATTGGAAGAAGTTCGTAAAAGTGGTTGGCCCAATGATTAAAGAAATAGGTATTACACCTGAAGATGAGCATTATGATGTCGCTCTAGAAGTAATCCGCAAATGTTCAGAAATCTCTGATAAAGGTGGTAACATTTTTGAGCATTTTGGTGTGAAGAGGTAACTATGGCTACTATTGTTGAATACTACGAAGTGATGTATGACTCGGGATTTGAAATTAGTGGTGCTAATTATGTATGCGCAAAATTCCTAAGCCTTTCGGCAGCGGAAGAATATGCCAAGCTTGAAAAATTTCGTTATGTTTGTAAGACTAAGAAACGAATTGTAGTTTACGATACTGTCAAAGATCTTGAACTTCATAAACGACAGGATCTTAAAGAGACAGCTCTAAAGAAACTCACACCCGAAGAACGACTGATTCTGGGAGTTTAAGATGCAGTATATTCTTAATGAAGACGAAATGAGAGCTTTTAGAGAGGATCGGGAAACTCTAAGAGAACTTATGAAAGTCATCCCAAATAGAAATAAACTTCAGAAGATGTGCACCAAGATTGCAGACGAATGGCCTACTTTTACTGGATGGGATGAGAAGAAGCCACTACCTGCTGAACCTTGGGGTTGTATTCTTACTGTCGGTTGTGAACACTATTGTGATGAATGTCCAGTAGAGATTATCTGTCCGAACGAACACAAGTCATGGAGTAAGTGATGGTTAAAATTGTAGGTAAAGATGAATCATTTGTGGAACGCATCACCTGCCGAAGCTGTGCTAGTATTCTTGAATATACTCTGAATGAAGTTAGGGAATATCACGGCACTGATTATGGTGGTGGCCCAGAAGGCCAAGAGTGGGTCGATTGTCCAAATTGTGGACGTAAAGCAATTATTCGGTGTCGGAAGATGACTAAACCATACTGCATTGGTTCCGATGAATGGAATGGACTTTCGAAACTGATTGAAGAACTCGGTGAGTTACAACAGGTCTGTGGTAAACTTATCGGTTCAGAAGGCAACACTGAT
>Ga0214164_1001487_pt1 | contig 13187 bp, 17 predicted proteins | sample TroBogepilimnion_13_FD_153003 | JGI IMG/M metagenome (GOLD analysis project Ga0214164, IMG submission 153003) | Freshwater microbial communities from Trout Bog Lake, WI - Practice 03JUN2009 epilimnion v4 | ecosystem: Environmental > Aquatic > Freshwater > Lake > Epilimnion/Euphotic zone ...
CGCTTCGGCAAGAAAGGGCGCTATGAGTCGCGAGGTAAAATCAAGACCGCCGCCTGGAGGGAAGCCAACAATTAATTTAATGGGTTTGTTAGGATAGTTTGATTGTGCATGGCTTGGAAAAGCCAAAACAAGACTTGCAATTATGACTAAGAATGATAAGCGCCACTGTTTTAACATTGCCCCCTCCTTTTTTATTATTCTAACGTACTCTAGGAAGCCATAAACTCCGTATCTATGCCGATATTTCAAGCCGAAGATTTAAAAACTAAAATTATTCCAATTATGAGAGCTACTGGTAGCTCTGAGGCGGAAGCTTTACGGGTTTGTACCAACTTGATTCAGGCCAATCTAAAAGGTCATGACTCGCATGGTGCAGGAATGATTCCGCGCTATGTCGAATCATTTATGGAAGGTTCTTTACAACCAAACAAAACAATTCGGGTCATGAGCGATTTGGGAAGTATGTTGGTACTAGACGGTCAACAAGGATTTGGCCAAGTTGTCGGCGAAGAGGCAATGGTTATGGGAATTGCCAGAGCAAAAAAATTAGGCAGTTGTATTGTGTCTTTGTCGCGTGCGCATCACTTAGGCCGCATTGGACATTTTGCTGAAATAGCCACAGCTGAGGGCTTGGTGTCAATTCATTTAGTCAACGTCATTTCTGCGCCAGTGGTAGCGGTATGGGGCGGCAGCATCGGTCGCCACGGTACTAATCCCTTTTGTATTGGTGTACCGCTTGCTAATCGTGCGCCGTTTATCTTAGACTTTGCTACGAGTCGCTCAGCTCAAGGCAAGATGCGAGTTGCCCATAACGCCGGTAAAGAAGTAAGTCCGGGATATTTAATTGATCAACAAGGTAAGCCAACTACCGACCCCGGAGTAGTTGTGAAGCCTGATAGTGCTGGTAATTTAGGCGCACTAATGCCGTTTGGCGAGCACAAGGGCTCGGGTTTGGCTATTGCTTGTGAGTTGCTAGGAGGTGCATTAACGGGTAATGGTACCTGGAAACCGCCCAAAGTAAAAAAACGCGCTATTTGGAATGGCATGTTATCAATTTTGATTAATCCTGTTAGCATCAATTCGAAAGCGCAATTCGATTTAGAAACAAATTCCTTTATTGAATGGGTTTATCAAAGCCCCGCAAGCGAGTCAGGCGCACCAGTAATGCTCGCAGGCGAGCCTGAGCACAAAATGCTAGCACAACGCTTAGCGGATGGTTTTGAGATAGACGATAAAACTTGGCAAGATATTTGTGCTGCAGGGAAGAAAGTTGGGGTTAACTTAAACTAGGATTCATTTTTTTATAGATGTTCAATTTATTGGAAAGAATATGCACTCGATTACAACATCACTAAAAACGAAGTTAAAGCAAGGCAAAACTATTGGCGGAGCTTGGATGATGACTGTGAACCCCGCATTTGCAGAAATTGCATCGGCGCTTGGGCTCGATTTCGTGGTAGTTGATATGGAGCATGGTGCCATTGGCTTAGCCGATTTACCGGGAATATTACGCGGCTTTAGCGGCGAAACTAGTGCGCTCGTACGTGTACCATCGGCTGATCCTAGTTTAATAGCACGGGTGTTAGACCGAGGTGCACATGGGGTGATGGTGCCACGTGTAGAGAGTGTTGCTACAGCATTAGAAGTAGCGCGAGCAGCAAAATTTCCGCCACAAGGCGATCGGGGATTAGCTCTACCTGCCCTGAGGGCCTCTGCTTATGGAACTAATCCTGATTACCGGAATAATGCCAATAGAGATACATTGGTGATTATTCAGGTTGAGTCGCGCAATGCGCTGAATTTAGCGGTCGAGATTGGTAGCTTGTCTGAGGTTGATTTAGTCTTTGTCGGGCCTACTGATTTATCGGCTAATTTAAATTTAGAAGGACCAGATCATTTTGCCGCATTAAATCAAGTGATTGATAGCGTTGTGGCGCAATGTAAGGCCGCAAAGATTCCAGTTGGCATTATTCCATTTGCTGGCAGGGCTATTCCTGACCTTAAGCAGTTAGGATTTCAGATGATTGTTGCTGGTAGTGACGTCGGTTTCTTAAGAGAATCGGCCGTTAATTTAAAGAAAACCCTTGAAGCGAATTAAATTTCTAATTGCCGCCATCGATTGGCTTAAATGAGGGATAAAGGATCACTCACTTCGGCAGAGCTTACTGAAATTGCCGCCAAAACGATCGAGCATTACAACCTGAATGCAGATTCTTTTTTTGAGCGCACGCGTGATCATGATGTTAGTCAAAACATAACTGCATTATTAAAGGCAATTGCGGGTGCGGGTCCTTATCACATTTTAGATTTTGGCTGTGGCCCTGGTCGGGATTTAAAGGCTTTTAGAGCACTTGGCCATCATGTCATTGGCTTAGAGGGTAGTACGCAAGCAGCGTCAATAGCCCGCAAATTTAGTGGCTGTGAAGTTTTGGTACAAGATTTTTTTAATCTGCAACTGCCAAATAATTATTTTGATGGCGTTTTTGCTAACGCATCATTATTTCACATACCTACGCAACTACTGCCCAAAGTATTACTTGAATTATTTAATACACTAAAGCCCGCTGGAATTTTATTTAGCTCTAACCCGCGCGGCGAAAATCAAGAGGGTTGGAATGGCGATCGATACGGCGCTTATCATGATCGTGAAACTTGGCAAGTTTTTTTAAAGGCCGCGGGCTTTACAGAAGTCGATCATTTTTATCGGCCACCTGGGTTGCCAAGAGAGCAGCAGCCTTGGCTGGCAAGTGTTTGGCGCAAATAATTTATTTTTTTAAGTTAGCGGCAATGCGCCGAGTTACCTTTGGCGGTGCAATATCGATATGATGCCGATGCCGCTCTTCTTGCATATTCAAGTCATCGGCAGTAAAGCGATCGAAACGGCGTAAATAGTCTGCCCATGTTTCAAACACATAGTACTCAACAAATTTACCGGTATGCTCAGCATCCTCGAACAAACTCCAAGACAGAGCTCCCTGTCTTAAGCGCGATTTCCGAGTGCTGGCCATGATTTTTTTAAAGGCCTCATTTTGTGAAGCGTTGGTCTGATACTCAATCGAGATCATCACTGGCCCTTCGCTTGGATCAATATTGCGCGCTGGGTTAGGGCGCTCTAGCGGGCATACAGGGCTCATATCTTCTTGGTGCAAGCCTTCCACGTGTAATTTACGAACTGCAATTAAGGCCACAATACCAAAGATTGAACTTAAGCCAATACTGACACTTACATTGGCCTCCGTCGCAATTTTCCCCCAAATAGCTGCGCCTAATGCGCTGCCACCCATAATGCTCATTTGGTAAAGCGACATACCACGAGCCCGCACCCAGCTCGGTAAACATAATTGAGCTGAAGTCGTTAGCGAGTTTGCAACGCTAATCCAAGCAATACCACTAATCAGCATAAAGACGGAAGCAAGCCATAAATTGAGTGATAACACTACGCCAGCTGCGCTAATCGATAAAAGAATAATTCCATAATTTGCTAATTGATTGGTACTCATGCGCATTTTTAAGCGAGGCAGTTGAGAGCCAGCAATAACTGCCCCCAAGCCCAAACACGAGAGCAATAAAGTAAAGATATGGGCATTCCCTTGAAAATGCTCTTTAGCGATGACGGGCAAAAGAGCAATGAGGCCAGTTGACTGTAGAAAAAATAAGAAAGTACGGATGAAGATGGCTTGCAATTGATTTGATTGACGTACATATTGCAAGCCCACGCGCATGGCTCCAAAAAAACGCTCGCCCGGTAGGGCAGAAACATAATATTGATACTGCCAACGTAATACGACCCAAGACGTAATGAGTGAGAGCACCATATTGAGGGCAAAGACATATTTACTGCCAGCAGTAGCAATAATAATTCCCGCAATCAGCGGGCCAACGATGCGCGAGACATTCATAGCGATGGCATTTAATGCTAAGGCTGGTTGCAAGGAATCGCGTGGCACTAATTCAGGTACTAAGGCAGCAAAGATGGGCCAGCGCATCGCTAGGCCAATGCCGTTGGTAAAGGTTAAAAATAACAGGACGTATGGGTTGAGTAAGCCAAACACCAAGAACAGCATTAATGCAGTGGCATTAGCCGCTAACCATAGCTGAGTAAAAACAAAAAAATGTTTACGATTAAGAATATCAGCTAGGGCACCGCTTGGAATGCCTAGTAGTAGAACGGGGAGACTAGATGCAGTTTGGACCAAGGCAATTAATGTTGCCGAGGTCGTTAATGAGGTCATCATCCATGCTGCGGCCACATCATTCATCCACATACAAATGGTGGCCGTAAGCCAGACTAAATAGATTGAGCGAAATACCTTAAATTTCAGCGGCGCTAACCACTTTTGCGAAAAAATCCATTTGTCTATAAATACACTCATAGTGTTATTTTAGTGTATTAATCCTGACTAACAAGGCGCTAAATCCTCATTTGCGAAGATAGGTGCTATACCCTAAGACCAATTTAGTAACTTAATTAGCGGCTTATCAATTATTAGTGGTAAGCTGAACTTGGATCGGCAAGAAGGATTGCGTCAAAAAATATCGAGATTGTCTAGCCGCTTGGCTAAATCACATAAATTTCTTGAAAATGTAAATTGTTAGAGCTACAAATAGCCAGTAATAAACAAGGAGCTATTTTTGAGGTAATGAAAACACTGTCAAAAGCTTCTGAACCGGGCAATAACTTTAATTACAGTACTGGTGAAACTGTTTTAATAGGTGAGATAGTGCAAGCGGCAACGAAGATGCCTTTAGCAGATTATCTTTCTAAAAAATATGGAAACCAATAGGGATGCAGGCCAATGGACTTTGGTGGCTAGATTCGCCAGGCGGTCATGAAGTTGGTGGCAGTGGAATTCTTGCGGTCTTACGAGATTTTGGTCGTTTCGGTCAATTTATCTTGGATGGGGCAAAGATAAATGGGCAGAGTATCGTACCCGATGGTTGGCTAGCGGATGCTGGCAGTACTAAGCCAATCATGGGCGTTACAGAAAAAATGGTTATGGTTATCAATGGTGGACGGTAAAGCCTGAAGCAGGAAAAATTCATGAGGGCGTATTTATGGGCAGAGGAATTCACGGTCAATTTTTATACCTCAATCCTGCCAACAATATTGTTATTGTAGGGTTAGGTGCGCAGCCAAAACCTGTAGGCAAGCAAGTGATTGACGATTTTGATTTCTTGGCTGCAGTAGTTGAGAAGCTAAGTAATCAATAATAAAAAAATAGAACTAGTAATTCAACCTAGACAATTTTTATTGTCCAATAAAGCTACTACCAGCGTTCGAAATATCATTTTCATAGTCATCGTGCATTCCGCCACTTTTAGCAAGGTTAGTAGCGCATCCCCAGAGAGATAAAATGAGGCAAAGGGTAAGAATAGATTTACGCATGAACATAGGGCGCCTTTATATATCTAGTTAAGTTTTAAATTAAGGGCTTGCGCATGATAGATGCGAAATGCTTCCGTCATCTTTGCGGAACTCTCATTTGCGAGCTCAATGCGCTTCTTATTATATTCGCCAAAGGTAATTTTTCCAGAATACAACTCTTCAGACAAGGAATTCAATTTAGAGGTGTATTGTGTCAATTCTTCTGCATATGCATATCCTAAGCCAGGTGTGCGCACGTAATTTATGGCAATTTCAGTTTGCAAAGATAAATATTCTTTACGCTTTTCAACTAAAAGGTGCAGCTCTTCTTTCTCAATTTTATTTGCCTTCGATGGATCAGCAAGTTGCGCTAACGATGTTTTTTTGGGATACGCAGGAATTTTTTTACTTAACAATGGCAAACTTCTTTCGTACCACTCAGCCTGAGTTTCTGCTGCAAATTTCATCTCTTCCGCATATTTTTTCTGCGCAACAGCTGAATTACATAGCAGAGAGGAAAATAAAAAGGTTAAAGCGGAAAACAGAATAAGTTTTTTCATATTCTCAACCCTTAAGTTGTTTGTTAAATAAAACAATTATATATATTAACCTATAAATTCTAATAGGATTAGAATCTTATGCAGTGCAAGTAAATTAATGAGGTATTCAATGGACATTAGACTTAATGCAGCTACCTTTAGATCTACTTTCCTGTTTAGCCGGCTTATTTTTCTATTGCTATCTGCCTGTTTTAGTTTGCAAGCTTTCTCTTGGGAAAATAATAATTCGACCCTTTATATTGATCCGAATTTAATTAAGCCAAACATTTTTTTACCGCCACCACCACCTGCTGATTCACTTGAAACAAATCGAGAGATTATTCTGATTAAAAATGTTATGTCGAATATTAGTAGAGATCAGAAGATGCTAGCCAAATCAGATGCGTTGACAAAAAATGTCAGTTTTTTTGCTGATGTAATTCCAAATTTTGATATCGATAAATTGCCTATTACTAAGGCTGTGTTTGAAAGTATTAGATATAATGAAAACTATGAAGTAAAAGTATTTAAAAAATATTTTTCTCGCAAGCGCCCAACACAAATTGATGACAAAATAAAGCCATGTGTTGGGGCAGATGCAGAGGATTTATTTGAAAGTTATCCAAGCGGTCATACTACTATGGCATATTCGATGGGCATTATTCTGGCGAATTTAATACCCGAAAAAGCTAATCAAATTATGGAGCGTTCTCGTAAGTATGCCAACAATCGAGTTTTTTGTGGAGCACATTTCCCCTCAGATGTTGTTGCTGGACAAGTTTTGGGTTCGTTAGTCGCGCTATCAATGCTGGAAAATAGTCTATTTAAGATTAGACTAGAAGAGTCTAAGCAAGAGCTAATTCGATTTGGCTTTACTGTTAATTGAAGGCCATAACAGGGCAGACTATTTCACTCAAATCTCCTCTTGCAAGGCAGTTCAATAGATACATGATCTCGCCTGAACAAGTGGGTCATGTATAGAAAAGCAAGTGTCTATATCTTGGCCTCGACGGGGGATTGAACCATGGACTAACAGATTAAATATTATTGAGCAGCATCAAAATAAGGCTCTAGATGAGTGACTACTTCCTTAAAAAGGATTGAGATAGTCCTAGTGTAAATATAAAAGCATGACGGGGTTACCGCCATGCTTTACTACTCTAATAAAGTAGCTTTTTAAGAAGCTGAAAGTTTGATGTTTCAACCCTTTTGAATGCCTATACAGATATAGGCATAGTAGTTGGCATAAAGCCAGCGCAGGGCATACGACTTCTGAACCCTACACTTTCATCCTATGCCTAATTTTTAGATGCGTCAAGACTAATTACGGTAAATCTGCCAAGAAAGTCTTGTGGCATAAGCAGGCAGACTGCGGGATTCTAAAGTGCCCCAAATGTTATAAGATTAACCTATTTTGCTGCAATGGTTTACCATAGAAATACTCTTTTTGCTGATGAAGTAGAGATTATTGATGTGAGTTATGAGTGGTCATACTAGTGAACATGCCTATTAATAAGACAATAGAGCTAATAATTCCACATTAATACATTTGATCAATAGCCCATTCTGGATAATAACTAATGTCAAATGCAGTAATTTCGCACGAGGTTATTTTTTCTATGCAGCTACATGTGCTGATAGCCCTTGCCTCGATCGCAGCGGTCTTTTGTGGATTTATAGGCCTTATAAAAGATGGTATGCGCTCTAAGAAGGAATTCCAAATTGAAGTTTCTGAGAATACATTTCGTTTCTTGTATGCTGGGCTTTGTGCATTATTTATGTCCTTGGCGACAACTGTAGCCCTAGTATCTCTAAGCGACCAAGAAGAGCTCGTCTGGCGACTGGCCAATCTTATTTCCGCTGGCTTACATGGAAGAGGAATACTTAAGGTTGGCACCTTACTATGGCATCAACCAAAGAGAGATACGCGCGAGATTTTGATATTCATCATAGGTAGTGCTATGACGATTATTACATTATTGGCTGCAGTTAGCCACATGTCCCTTGCTATCACAAGTCTTATCTTATTATTTTCACAATTCTGGTTTCTGTGTCTAACTGTCCTCTCCTTTGTTGACTTGATTTATATCAGCAGAAGAATCTCAAACTAGCGCGCCCTCGCATACAGGATAGTCTATTAAGCATCGAATAAGCCTGACATAGATTCCTAAATCATGGAGATAAGATGGATATTCCATTAAAAACTATGTTCTGTAGGGGTATGATGTGCAGACAGTGGTTTTTAACAAACTGCGCACTGCAATTTAGGAATCGACTAAAAGCCCCATCTTCTTGGCTCCTCGACGTGGGATCGAACCACGGACCAACAGATTAACAGAAATTTGAAGTTTATTTTTTTGTAATTAATTCAATGACTTAGTCTAAAAAAGACCCTTTGTGTAATAAGTCGTGTAATAGATAAAAAGTTGTTTTTTACAACTTTTTGGTGGGTAAGGGGGGTTGTTCTATTTAGAAAAAACCTTTCCCAGGCGTTACTGAATGAAAATATTCTTCTTTTGGCATCAATGATGGATTTAAACCCGAGTAATTTTTTAGGAGCTACTCCCAAAACTCAATTTTAAATAGCCAAAGTTTTAGTGATACCAAGAAAGATAGGGAAAATATTGAAGCTATTGGGGGGAAATAATAGCCATAATGGCTTCTGCACCAAGTGATGAGCCACTAAAAACTGCTTTTGTAAAAGCAGAGCTTGAAAAGCTGGAAACTTAAAAGTTACTTTGCTCCCAGATTGAAGTCCCCATGGGACAACCCGGTTAGGCGTCATGGTTATACCAATTGGAAACTCTTTTTCTTCTCGTAAGCCGGCTGTCGGTCGATTGGCGTTTGCAAATTGACCGCCATTTGGCTTTTCCCAAGTCCAGACTTTGGGAGGTGTGCACTCGGTTGTATCAGTCATTTTTCTGCCTTAATAAGTAATCTGCAAGTTTAATCTAGCTGCCCTAAAATCGACTGCATCAAACTTGCTTAATAGATCATTAGGAGCTTTCATGAAATATCGTTTATTGGGTAATACAGGACTTTATGTCTCTGAGCTCTGTTTAGGCACAATGACTTTTGGTGCTCAGGGATTTTGGGAGGTCATGGGCGGCTTGCAGCAAAAAGCTGTCAATGAGTTGGTAAAGACTTCATTTGATAGTGGTATTAATTTTTTCGATACGGCTAATGTCTATTCGATGGGTCAATCCGAAGCCTTGCTAGGCCAAGCAATTAAAGATTCCGGCTTACCTCGTGATCAATTGGTTATCGCTACTAAATCAACTGGGATCATGGATGAGACCCCCAATGGCAGAGGGCAATCGCGTTTTCATATATTTAATGAGGTTGATGCAAGTCTGAAGCGCCTTCAGTTGGATTACATTGATCTCTACCAGGTACATGGCTTTGATCCCCTAACGCCATTTGAGGAGTCCTTGTCTGCGCTAAATGATTTAGTGAGAATGGGTAAGATTCGCTATATTGGCTTATGCAATATGTCTGCATGGCAAGTAATGAAGGCTATTGGTATTTCTCGTCAAAAAGGGTATGCTGAGTTTGCCAGTGTGCAGTCGTATTACTCAATTGCTGGAAGAGAATTAGAGCGCGAAATATTTCCCTTAGTGGAAGACCAAAAACTAGGGCTCATGGTTTGGAGTCCCTTGGCTGGTGGTTATCTCTCTGGCAAATTTAATCGTGATACAACAAATCCAGACGGTGCAAGACGTTCAAGCTTTGATTTCCCGCCGATTAATAAAGACAAGGCATTTGTTTGTATTGATGCAATGACGCCAATTGCTAAAGCGCATGGCGTCTCTGTGGCTCAAGTTGCGCTTGCTTATATTTTATCTAAGAAACCAGTATCAACCATCATTATTGGCGCTCGCAAAATAGAGCAATTAAAAGATAACATTGCTGCTAGCAAGCTAGTCTTATTAGAAAATGAGCTTAAGTTACTTGATGAGGTCAGCGCCTTGGCGCCAGAGTATCCAGGCTGGATGCTGGCCTTCCAGGGGCAGTATCGCGCCACTCCACCAGTAAAAGACTAATTTCATACTTCACAAGCGTTACTTCAAGTAAAGCTCGCTCACCAAAAAGTATTATGGAGCAATCAAGTGCTAAACGGTTGCTCCAAAATTTCTTTGGTTTTGAAAACCAAAGAGTGAGATACAGTTCACACTGACAATCAGATGCTTTAACCTCTTGAAAACCTAGTGGTTTTCTTTGGATATCTGCTCTCGATGGTAGGGATCAAGACGAACGATTAGCGCAGGCTTTCTTATTTTTAGGGAAGCCCTTTTTTCTAATAACGAATACAAACTCATTAAAAATCCTCGAGATTTAAATATTGTTACCCTAAAGATAAACCCATAACAAGAGTAGGGAGACCCATAGCGATCTCAGGAACAAAACAAAGCAAAATTACCGCAACAAACATGATGATCACAAATGGCATCACACCCCAAACTATTTCACTCAAATTAATGTCCGGTGCAATATTTTTGATCACAAAAATATTGAGCCCAACAGGTGGATGAATTAAACCGGTTTCCATAATGATGGTCATCACCACGCCAAACCAAATTAAATCGAATCCAGCATCTCGTAATGGCGGCAAAATAATAGGTGCTGTCATCAAGATAATAGATACTGGGGGCAAAAAGAAGCCCAAGATAATAACCATAAGCAATATTGCGAATAACAAAACCCAGCGAGATGCGTGCAAATCGACTATCACTTGCGCTGCAGATTGACTAATGTGAAGATAGCTCATGACATTAGCAAACAGCAAAGACATGCCAATAATGAACATCAGCATTACAGACTCCTTGATGCTGACATCCAATAATGGATATAAATCCTTAATGCGCCACATTTTGTAAATGACTGCAATTAAGACGAAAGCAAAAACGGCGCCTAGACCAGCGGTCTCAGCTGGGGTCGCATAACCACCATACAACGCAATCATTACTCCGATCAACAGGATTAGAAATGGCAGCACACGTGGTAATGCGCTAATCTTCTGCTGCATGGTATAAGTCTGACGAACCAAGATTAGATGATCAGTCTTGTTAACTTCAAATACCCGCAAAGCACTGTTATACTCTTTACGGAAGCGAATCACTGCGTAGACTGAAAACATTGATACCAGCAATACTCCTGGCCCGATAGCAGCCAAGAACAGCCTCCCAAGAGATTGCTCTGCTGCCACAGAGTACAAAATCATCGTAATAGAAGGTGGCAACAGAATGCCGAGGGTTCCACCTGCGGCAATAAGTCCCGCTGCAAACCCAGGCGAGTAACCACGCTTACGCATTTCAGGTATCCCAGCACTACCAATTGCAGAGCAAGTCGCAGGGCTGGAGCCAGCCATTGCTGCAAATAAGGCACAAGCGAAAATATTAGCCACTCCAAGACCGCCAGGAACCTTGCCTAACCACACATGTAATGCGTCATATAAATCTTTGCCCGCTCTTGACCGACCAATTGCAGCCCCCTTTAATATGAAGAGGGGAATGGACATTAAAGTGATGCTTGCCATCTCTTCGTACACGTTTTGCGCAACAGTATCTAGAGAGGCTGCGGGCATAAAGAAGTACATAAATACGACGGCAACGGTTCCCAATGCGAATGCAATGGACATTCCCGAAAACATCACCAGCAGTGTAAAGCTAATAAATAAAACGCCAAGCGTTAACAAAGACATCTCAATGAATCCTCGTAATTGCAATACCTTTGGGCACTAGTATCTGCAGGAGAATTTCAATGGCAAGCAATGCCATCCCTAGAAACATCAAAGAGTATGGAATCCAAAGTGGGGGACCCCATGTCGACGCTGAAACCTGATGATCGACCCACGCATCACGCAACAAATCCCATGTCTTGAAAGAAAAAAATAAGAAGAACAGGAAAGAAATTACATCGATTACAAATTTACGCACCTTATTAACTGGATGAGGCAATAAACCTTCAATTGCAGAAATGCCAATATGCCCCCGCTTTTCTTGCACATAGGAAGCGCATAGAAATGTGGTTCCCACCAAGCAAAACATAGCCGCCTCATCTTGCCACTCAGTGGCAAGATGAAATACGCCTCGAGCAATTACGCTATAACTGAGAATGACTGCAGCAGCGAGCAGGGAGACTGACCCCAAAATAATGAATAATTTGTTTAACCCCGAAAAGACAGATTCAATCCAAATAAAGAAATTCCTCATATTAAGAAATTTTTTCTGCCGACTTGATCATTGCGGCACAAGTTTCATTTTGATTTGCAAAATCAAGCCACGCGCTAGCTTTAGCAACCGTCCTCCACTTGTCGACCTGATTGCTATCTAATTCAAATATTTTGTTTTGACCTTTTGCAAAATATATTGCCGCATTAATATCATCTAATTTTGCTTGCTCTGTACCATATTTTTCCATATCGCTTCCGACGGCCATAATAATGTCCTGCTGATTCTTAGGAAGCGCATCAAAAATAGACTTGGACATCATTAAGGGCTCCATCATGAACCAATAAGATTTATTTTTTGCGCTAGTGAAATTTTTAGAAAGCTCCTGAATCTTGAATGACATCAAGCTGGCTGATGAGGTATAGACCGCATCCAATGACCCAGACTGCATGGCTTGATAAGTTTCATCGGAGCCAATCGAAGTCATCACGGAACCACCAGCAGTCTTGAGCATCAAATCAAAAGCCCTGCTTCCTCCGCGAACTTTTACACCCTTAATATCATCGGGAAGAATGATAGGTCCAGAACGAGTGGCTACACCACCAGCCTGCCAAATCCAACTAACAATCACAATACCCTTGCTAGCCATCACTTTGTTCAAAAGCTTGCCGACTTCAGCATTTTTCCATTTTGCGCCTTGCTCATAGCTTGTGACTAGACCTGGCATTAAACCAATATTTGCCTCCGGAACCTCAGTCCCAGCATAAGGCAGTGGATAGAGGCTTAAATCTAAAGCTCCTTTACGCATGGCGCTAAATTGAGCCATTGTTTTCATTAAAGAATGCTGCGGATAGACATCAAATTTCAAAGCGCCATTTGTTCTTTTAGACACCTCATCGGCAAACTTTTTGCAGAGGCGATCACGGAAATCTGTACCACTTGGAAATTGATGTGAAATTTTAAGGGTCTGTGAAGCGGCTTGTGCCCAACTAGGCAAGTTATATCCCGCCAATGAAGCACCAGCAGCGCCCAATAGTATTTGGCGGCGTAACTGACTAATTTCTTTTGAATCTGTCATCTTGTTCTCCTGTGGGTCTTTGCTTATAGCCAGCC
>Ga0214164_1001488_pt1 | contig 13183 bp, 7 predicted proteins | sample TroBogepilimnion_13_FD_153003 | JGI IMG/M metagenome (GOLD analysis project Ga0214164, IMG submission 153003) | Freshwater microbial communities from Trout Bog Lake, WI - Practice 03JUN2009 epilimnion v4 | ecosystem: Environmental > Aquatic > Freshwater > Lake > Epilimnion/Euphotic zone ...
GCGGCGGCGGCGGCTGGAGTGCAGGCGGCGGCGGACAATGGACCGGTGGCGGCGGCGGCTCTGACTATTACAGCGCTGCAGGCGTTACTATGCTTACAGAATCCAAGGGCTGCAATTCATCATGCGGTTATGTTTCTATCACGGCTTCTTGCAGTGTTGGCAACATTACCGGCAGCAACCAGGTGTGCCAGGGTACAACCAATGCGCCATTTACCGGAGTACTGGGCATCGGCACCTGGAGCAGCAGCAATAATACTATTGCTATTGTGGGCACTACCGGCGCGGTAACCGGCATTAACAGTGGCTCTGTTACCATTACTTATTCGCTGAGTCCATTATGCTATACCACTTTCCCGATGACCGTAAATGCGGCGCCATCAGCTATTTCAGGCACACCGGTGCTCTGTGTAAATCAGACTACTACTGTAACTGAATTTACCCCAGGTGGTACCTGGAGTACCAGCAATCCGGGTGTGGCCACAGTAGGTTCAACCACCGGGCTCGTAACCGGCATTGGCGCAGGTATCTGCAATATTTCGTTTACCGTTACAGCCACCGGTTGCAATACCGATGTGGTATTTACAGTCAATCAGATACCAGATGTAGTTGCAGGATCCGATTCTGTATGCGTGGGCAGCAGTATCACGGTTTCTGATGATTCGGCAGGTGGCACCTGGACCAATGTGGGTTCTCACGCTTCAATTGTTGCGTCGGGCTCAACTGCAACAGTTAATGGTATAACAGCCGGCGTTGACATCATTAGTTATACATACTCTTCTACCGGCTGTGCCGCTGCATTCCCTGTTACAGTTAATGCTAACCCTTCCGGGATAGGCGGGCCTGCATTCATTTGTATGGGCCAGTCCGGAACTGAAACAGATGTTACACCCGGTGGCTCATGGAGTATTATTGCAGGTACCGGTACTGCAACTATCGGTTCATCGAACGGATTAGTCAATCCTATATCTACAGGTACCGTCACGGTAATATATACACTGCAAACTACCTGCTCTGTATCCAGAACAATATCCATAGATCCTTCGCCTGCGGCAATTACACCTCCAAATCCTCAGGTGTGCCAGGGCTCAACAATTATCCTCACTGACCCAACAACGGGTGGCAGCTGGAGTAGTGTATCCGGTGGTGTTGCTTCCATAGTTGGCTCAGGAACTACAGGCACCGTTTCAGGCGTTGCAGTAGCCGGAGGCACTTCAATCATTTCTTACCTGGTAGGCTCTTGTGCTGCTACAGTAGTAGTAACCGTTAACCCCAAACCAACAGCTATTACCGGCCCTACGCAGGTGTGCGTGGGCGACTGCGGTGAGGTATATGCTTCCGGTCCGGGAGCGGGTACCTGGGTAAGTTCTTCTCCGGCAGTAGCCACCATTGATGGCACTACAGGCACCTTGTGCGCTATAACGCCGGGTACCACTACGCTTACTTTTACTTTTACATCTACAGGCTGCCAGCGCAGCCTTATAGTTACTGTTAATCCAAACCCGACAGTTACTGCGGCGTCACTGCAGGTTTGCCTGGGTTATACTACCACACTTAATCCCACACCGCCGGGAGGCATATGGACTACTACCAGCGGCAACATATCCCTTACTGCAGGCGGCACAGTTACGGGGTCATCGCTGGGCACAGCAGATGTTACTTATACAGCTACTACTACATGTACGGTTATTGCTACAGTTACTGTTAACCCGTTGCCTGATCCTATTGTGGCCAGCGCCAATCCTATATGCGTAGGCCAGACAGCTACCCTTACTTCAGGTGGGGGAGCCGGTACCTGGGTCAGTAACCTCATACCTGTAGAAAGCGTAACCAGTACCGGCCCTAGTACCGGCCTTGCACTTGGTGTTGCAGGCGGTGTTGCTACCAATACCTTCACAATAACTGCAACTGGTTGCTTTGTAACCTATGATATGACAGTGATTGCATTACCTACTTTTACAACAGCGCCACCTGCTGCAATGTGTGTAGGCACCACAGCTACTGTAACAGGTAATGGAGGCAGCGGAAACTGGTCAAGCAGTAACCTTGGTGCAGCGACCGTAGTAACTGGCCCTGGCCCTGGCCCTGGAGGTACTATTACAGCAGTTGCGGCAGGAGTAACAAATATGTGCTACACATTCGTGTCAGCACCTGGCTGCAAGCTCTGCCAGACAATGGATGTTGTTCCGGCATTAACTCCTATATCCGGCCCTCAACAGGTATGTACCGGCGCGAGTATCACACTCACTTCAGGCCCCGCTGGTGGTGTCTGGACCAGTACCCCGCCTGTAACGGTTGTTGGAGCAGGGTCTACAGCCACGGTTACCGGTTCTACAACTGCAGGCAGCCCGGCAACTGTTACGTATACATTAGGTACATGCTCGGCTACCTACCTGGTTACTGTTAACCAGTCGCCTAATCCCATTACGGTTACAGCGCCCAATTCATTTAATATATGCCAGGGGTTGACGACCACTATGTGTACCACAGGCCCCGGCCCCGGTGGCTATACCTGGTCTTCCAGCAATCCATTGGTTGCATCTATTACCTCAGCAGGATTATGCGCTACAGCTACCGGTGTTTCTTCCGGAGTTGCTTTAATAGACTATACCAGCTTTTTCACCGGTTGTTTCAGTCAGGCTACTGTTAATGTGACCAATGGTGTAGGCGCCATATCAGGCCCGAATTATGTGTGTATGGGCGCTACTGCGGTAGAAACCAATACGGTTACTGGTACATGGGGCATTGCACCTGGGGCTATCGCTTCAAATGCACCTACTACCGGATCAACATTTACTGTAGTAACACCAACAACGCCTGGCGTATTTACGCTTACCTTCCTGGCTACTAACGGTTGCACCGCTACCAAATCTATGACAGTAAATGCGCTGCCATCCAATACAGTAATACCGCTGGGCAGCACCAATCTCTGCCCCGGCGGCTCGGTGGAACTTACTGCCAGCACCGGTACCGGATACACTTACCAGTGGGGTAATCCGGGAGCTATAGGCGGCGCTACCGGGGCAACCTTTGTAGCGGCCACTGCAGGTACTTATGTGGTTACTGTTACCGGCCCGGGGCCGTGCAGCAGTACATCTGCAGGCACCGGAATTACCATGAACCCGGTTACTGCTACTGTTTCTCCCGGTGTGGCTACCACGGCATGTGCCAGCGCGGGTCTCACGCTTACCGCATCAGCTGCAACCACTTACCAGTGGATGCTTGGTGGCGTAGCTGTTTCCGGTGCCATTGCAGGCACGTATACACCTACGGTATCAGGCAGTTACAGCGTAGAAGAGACTAATACTTTTGGCTGCGTGGGCACTTCACCTGCGGTTTCCATCACACTTGCCCCTTCGCCTGCAGGTGTGGTAGCCATATCCGGCTCTCTTAATCTTTGTGCTGGTGCAAGTGTTACGCTCACCTCCGATGCCGGAGCGGGCTATACTTATCAGTGGTACAACGGTAGCCTTGCATCGCCTATCCCCGGTGCTACCGGTATCAGCTTTACTACATCAACAGCAGGCAATTATTTTGTGGTAGATGTCAACAGCACAGGCTGCAGCACCACATCGGCTACCAGTGTGGTTAAGGTGAATCCGCTGCCAGTAGCTGCTATCGATACGGCAACGTCTCCTATCTTCTGCGCAGGTGGCAGTGTATCACTCAGCACGCTGTCTGCCGCTACCGATTTATACCAGTGGTTTAAAAACGGTGTAGCTATAACCGGTGCAACCAATGCGGTATATGTAGCCAGCTCCACCGGCAATTATACCGTTCAGGTTGATTCGGTTGTTATTGGCTGTACATCAACATCCACAGTTAAGGCGGTAACAGCCGTCGGGGTGCCTGTTCTCAATCTTATTAGTTCATCCTCATTCTGCTGGGGCAGCAGCGCCGATATGGCAGCGGTAGTTACCAGCGGCGCGGGCACCATAGGCTACCAGTGGCAGATAGCCGGTGTAAATATTGCCGGGGCTACCAACAGTACTTACCCTGCGACGGTTTCGGGCAGCTATTCGGTAGAGATATTTGTGCACGGAGGACTGTGTAACGAAACAAGCAGTGCGATATCGGTCACCGAATGGCCTTTACCAAATCCGCTGGTAACAGATACCTTACCCAATTTGTATACCCAGACTAATTTTGTAACCTATCAATGGTATCTCAATACCATTTTGATTCCCGGAGCTACTTCATATAATACGCCAATAATAGGCAATGGCACCTACAAAGTAAAAGTAACAGATACCCATGGCTGTCAGTCGGTATCCACCGGCTTCCCGGTATCGGGCTGGGTACCTAATGCCATCAGTACTATCAATTCCGGCGGCGATATAAAAATCTACCCTAACCCGGCACAAGATGCATTGCATATAGATGCACCTATGGCGGTGAGGGCAGTAATTTGCAGCATGGATGGCAGAACACTGATAGATCAGCAATCGGCCACCGATATCAATATCAGCAAGCTGGCCAATGGTATCTATACCATCAGGCTTTATGATATTAACGGCAACCAGCTTAAAGTAGATAAATTTGTAAAAGAAAGTAACTGATAGCAATACCCCTTAATTGAAACACAGTATCAACTAAAAAGCCCCGGACAACCGGGGCTTTTTCATTGTGTCAAGGGAATATTTGTTTTTTAAAAAGATACAATTACGTGGATAATATAAATCAGATTTACCCGACAATCTGAATACTCTTGTTTTAAAACTTAAATAATATAATGCTGCTAAATTTTCAAAAAAAATCTATAAAAAACTATATCATTACGGAATCTTTTTATAAATTTATATTCTAATCAAAATTTTACAGTATGGATACATTTACTATTGGTGAACAGGTAGTACAGATAATACATCCTTTTTTACCCGTATTAACAATTGAGAAAGTTAATGAAAACGGCACTTATCATTGCAGTTATCATGATGAAAAGCATGTGGATCACACAGGTGATTTTAAAGCCGAAGAACTGATGAAATACGTAAATCCGGCCACAATTTACAGGTTGTAATGATGAGTTATTGGTTGCACTGATGAGTGCCCATTAATTACAACAGAGAAATTAGTTATTCACTCTCTCAGTCCAGCTGAGGGGGCAGGAAATTGCCTTCACTTTAAGATGATATTGCTGTGTCTTTTTATAAGACAACCCTGATTGATTTATAGTATTGATTTTTTTATCAGGGAGCGAGGCGGTGCTTAATCCATAAACCGGATTCATTTTTCTCAAACAAAATGCGGTCGTGCATCCGGCTGGTGCGGCCCTGCCAGAACTCAATATGTTGTGGCAATACCCTGTATCCCCCCCAGTGTGCCGGGCGGGGAATATCCAGATCCGGAAACTCTTCCTGGTACCTGGCATAGTTAAGATCAAGAATATTTCTGTGTGCTATTTTTCTGCTCTGGGGCGATGCCCAGGCCCCTATGCGGCTGCCTGCAGGCCTCGACTGAAAATAGGCGTTGCTTTCGGCCTCATCAATCTTTTCAATAAAACCTTCTATCCGCACCTGTCGCTCCAGCTCTTTCCAGAAAAATACCAGGGCCACATGGGGACAGGCATTTATCTCCTGTCCTTTGGCGCTATCGTAATTGGTAAAAAAAACAAAACCCTCGGTATCCAGGCCTTTCAGCAGCACTATGCGTGCGTGAGGCTGCATCTGCGCATCAACAGTTGCCAGGGTCATGGCATTGATTTCTGTGATCTGAGCAGCTTCTGCTTCTGAAAACCACTTACTGAAAAATACCAGAGGGTCTGAGCCTGCAGTTTCCTCATCCAGCGCGGCGAGCCTGTAATCCTTGCGGATATCAGCAATATTTAGCGGGCTGTTCAAGATTTATTTTCTGTCATTAGAGTCGAGGTACTTTACCATTACATAGATCATTTCTATGATCATCAGCAGAAAGAATACCCACATGAGCGTAGGTCCAACGTTTTTATTTACGTTATCGTAAAAAGCGCTTAAAATTAAATGATTCATTAGCGGTTATTTGCGTTGCAAGATACTTAAAAAAGTGAAATTGCTGCATTTTAAAAACAGGAAGGAAGTCCCGGCTCTGATTAAACTTGGTCCAATACCCTCCATTTGCCGTGCTGATCTTGCAGCCCTATAAAGTTAAATTTGGACAGGAATGGCCGGTTTTAAATCACCCTGTTTGAAATTTGGCTGAATTCTGATTACTTTCAAATCCAAATTCAGCAGGATGCTGCTCAGGCATATACCATTTTTAAAAACTGTGTTCATATACTCTTTTACGGCTTTCGGCGGGCCGCAGGGGCATATGGGTATGATGGTGAAGACCTTTGTGCAGAAACGAAAAGACCTTACAGAAGATGAACTGCTGGAGTACAATTCCTTCTGTGCCATGCTGCCGGGCCCTACATCTACACAAACTGTAGCGCTTATTGCCATGAAGCGGGGTGGTATTCCGCTGGCAATTATAACATTGCTGTTATGGATTTTCCCGGCGGCCTGTATCATGGGTGCCTTATCGTTTCTGATTCATTATTTTAACATAGGCGCCGACAAGAGCAACAAGCAGTTCCTCCAGAATTTGTTTTCCTACATACAACCCATGTCTGTCGGATTTGTATTTTATGCTGCCGCCAGGATGATGAAGACCAGCATAAAGTTTATAGCTACCGCCAGCATCATGGTGGGGAGTATTGTTGCTACTTTATTCATAGAGTCGCCCTGGGTATTTCCGTGCCTGCTTGTGGTATCGGGAACTATCAGTAATTTCAGTAATAACCGTATCCCTACACCTCAGCACAAACCCAAAAAGATCAACTGGAGCAATCTGTGGATATTTGTACTGCTCTTTGTTATTGCAGTAATACTCAGCCTTGTTGCCAAGCGCGACAGTTGGGCCCATGCCGAGGTTTACCACCTGTTCGAAAACTTCTACAGGTTCGGGGCCATTGTTTTTGGCGGGGGCCAGGCTCTGCTGCCCTACATGCTATACCAGTTTGGCGACCAGTCCAGAACCCATTTACTTAAAGACAGTGATCTGCTTACCGGATTTGGGATGGTGCAGGCAGTGCCGGGGCCGGTATTTTCCATCTGCTCGTTTGTTGGCGGTATGGCAATGAGCCAGTATGGCGGTATGTGGCAGTTGCTGGGTTGTATTATAGCCACTGTAGCAGTTTTTCTACCCAGCAGCTTACTCTTGTTTTTCCTTTTCCCGATCTATGAAAACCTGAAACACCATGTTATAATTTTCAGGGCCCTTGAGGGTATCAATGCAGCCATAGTAGGTATCATTATTGCATCCGGCATTATCTTATTCCGGTCCATGGCCTTCGATAATTCCGATTTTTCGCTGGCATTCCAGTGGCACAACCTGGTTATTGTAATCATCACCTTCTGCCTGCTGTATTTCTCAAAAATACCAGCTCCGTTTATAGTAATCGGGTGGCTTCTGCTGGGATTGATAAGGCTGTAACATGATATAGGCTCATCGGCAGTATGTGTCCTGGATCAGGCTTTTTAATTTATAGTTAAATAATAAAATATTAGAAAAATAAAATAGACTTACTCGAATAATCATTACATTCATGATAAATTTATTACCAGAACTCAACCAGTAAAAAAACATTCAAAAAAATGAAAAAGAATTTTTTAGTTATCGTACTGCTGCTTAATGCAGTCTTTTCTATTTCTGCATGGGCACAGGATGTCAATGTAAGTATGCAGCCCATATGGGGGCCGGAAGGTTATAACTATGTGAACTACTACTACATACCTGCTATAGAAGCCTATTACAGTGTGCCTAACCAGACTTTTACCTGGTATGACGGAGCAAGATGGGTAACTACCATGGAACTGCCACCTGCATATGCCAATTTCGACCTCTACCATGCCTATAAAGTGGTGCTCAATGTTGCTAACCCATGGTATCGCCATAATTACTACAGGGGGTATTATTACAGCTACCGTACCCGATACGATCAGCCAATGATACGCTACAGCCACGACCGCAGATATTATGATGGCCGCAGGGAAGACCGGTTTTATCATGGCGAGCGCCGCGCCGAATTTGAACACCGTGGCGGAGAAGTGCGGCGGGAAGAAGGCAGGCGTATGGAAGAACACCGCGGCGGAGAAGTACGCCGTGAAGAAGGACATCGTGGGGGTGAGGTTCACCGTGCCGAGGAACATCGTGGTGGTGGAGGAGAACATCGCGGTGGAGAAGTGCACAGAGGAGGGGGAGGCAGAGGTGAAGGTGAAAGAAAAGAACACCATTAATACTTTGAGTAAATGATCTGGCCTTGTATAATGACGCCAGATCATTTTATAATATCAAATACCTTAAAATATTCCCAAATTGCCATTAAAGGAATGTAACCATATGCAGTATAGGTAGCTTTACATCTGCTTATATTATGAGGTATCTGGTTTTTCTTTTTATAATGGTATCCAATACGGCATGGGCACAAACCCTGCAGGGGATTGTTACGGATGCTGCTACCGGTAAACCGTTATACCCTGTAACCGTTGTGAACCTGTATACACAGCAAAGTACCCTCACTGATGACCATGGCCAGTATGTATTACCTGCAAAGCAGGGCAACCTTGTTGCGTTCTCGTTTGTAGGCTACAAAACCGTGCAGAAAACCAAATCCTTCAGTACTATCATTACCACTATGAATGTGGCCATGGAGCAGACGGAATATCAGCTTGAAGAGTTCAGTATACGGCCGGGTATGTTTTCCAGGTATCAACTCGATTCGCAGGAAAGAGCTGCGACTTATAAACTGCCTTTGCAACGCACCCATCCCAACCCTTTCAACAGCCCGGCAAGCGCCCTTGCTGAATTATTTTCGAAAACAGCCAAACGGACTTATGCTTTTCAGCAGATCTTTGAAGCAGGAGAGATTGAAAAGTTTGTTGATTCCCGTTACACACCCGATCTGGTTACCCGGCTCACTGGCCTGACCGGCGACAGCATAGGGCACTTTATGTATGCCTGCCAGATGCCTTACGATTTTGCCCGCACCGCTTCCGATCTTGAATTGAAAATGTGGATAAGGAGCAACTATAAGGATTGGCTTAAAAATCAGATGGCTGATACCCTAATTATAAAAAGTGCAGCAGGGGGAAATAAATGACATTTATATTATCATTTAGTTCAATTATTAGTCTGGTTAAAGTATGAGTTGCTGCCAGTTATGATAAGCGGTAAATTTCCACCAACTGAACTATTGATCAGATAGTCAATGTATTGCAATGTCGATAATTATCAGATGCTGATGGCACTATATTTTTACATCTGGAAGCATCCGCTTACAATATGTGTATGGTATTAACGGATAAAATAAGACTATGATTCTATTTATCTAATAAACAACCACTTACGTTAATTATTATACATAAATATATAATTTTTCTTAACAAAATATTATTTTTTTTTAGTGGTAAGTAAAGTACTTTTGCAAAAATCTTGATCCACAAAACATTGTAACGTATATATAATGAAACACAAATACATAATTATAATTTTATTATTAGCGGCATTTGTTAAGTCTCATGCGCAGATAAGGCTTGACCCTTTTTTTCCTTATAGTAAATGGACTGTGGGAGCCGGGGCCGGCTTCAGCGAAATATACGGGAACCTGAGCAATTCCAATTCTGAACCTGTTTTCAGAGTGAGTGTTGACCGCAATATAAATATGTGGGTTAGCCTCGGCCTTGAAGTTCAGCGTGGCGCGCTCTCGGACTACGAAGTGAAAAACACCTGGACCAACGGGCTTAGTGTATATAACCAGATAACCACTGCTGCACTTAATGGTAAAGTTTCGCTTGGTGAATTCTTTAAATACCCAAGAAATTTTTTCCAGAAAACAATCTTTGGATTGTATGCCGGAGTAGGTATTGGCTTTATGGACAATAATGTTTCTGATATTACGCTGAAATTTAAGCATCAGGACAAGTACACTATTAATAATTACGATAATTCCAATATCAATCCCAAGACTACAAATTTTTACATACCTTACAATTTAGGTTTCAATCTGCACATTACCAGGAGAATTATGTTCAATGTCAATTACCAGTTCTGTTATGCATTTTCTGATTACCTGGATGGTTATGATTTTAAGGCGCCTACCGCTACCAATAAGTATAATGATATGTTTTCTGTTCTTTCATTTGGTGTGAACGTTTACCTGGGAAAAGTTGGTTTTCATAAAAAGAAGTATGGCAATACAGGTGATAATAGCGGATCATCCTACGCTTATCCATCTTCGACCAGTCTGGCGATTTCACCCACTGAACAAAAAGCACTGATGGAAAATTATGATTCGGATGGCGATGGAATACCTGACAAGCTGGATAAATGCCCTGGTACACCTCCCGGTGTATCGGTAGATGCTACCGGTTGCCCTCTGGACAGGGATGGAGATGGCATACCTGATTACCTGGATAAGTGCCCTGATGTAAAAGGCACTGCTGAATTTAATGGCTGCCCGGAGAAAAACATGGACCCCGATACAGATGGTGATGGCGTACCCGACAGGCTTGATAAATGCCCTGGCACGCCTGCCGGTGTGAAGGTAGATGCCAATGGATGCCCCCTGGACAGGGATGGAGATGGTGTACCCGACTACCTGGACAAATGCCCGGATGTGAAGGGTTCGAAGGAAGCTGACGGATGTCCGGTAGTAGGTGCGCAAACGAAAAAGGTTTTAGATGAAGCTTTGACAGGTATTCAGTTTGAAACAAGTAAGGATATTATTCAGAAGACCTCTATTCCTATTGTAGATAATGTGGTGAAGGTGATGAAAGATAACCCATCGTACAAATTGCAGATCAATGGTTATACCGACAACAGGGGTAAACCTGAAGCCAACAGATCGCTTTCTGAGAAAAGGGCAATTGCTGTAATGAAATATCTTGAGAATCATGGTATTGATGGCAACCGCCTCAAAGCTGCAGGATATGGCCAGGAAAAACCTATCAGTACCAATGACACTGAAGAAGGCCGGAAGCAGAACCGCAGGGTTGAATTGATTGTAAGTTTCTAAGTTGTTTCATATCTGTAAAAGCCTCTGCACTCAACACTGTGCAAAGGCTTTTTTGTTTCCTGGTATTGGAAGGTCTGCAATTGAGAAATTGCCCGGGACTGGTGGCTATTGGCATAATATATTTTCTTTTAATTTCTGCTTCAATTTGCCTTCAAATCTATATTCATTTCTTGTTCAGTATATTTTCAAAACGCTTCAATTCTTTTCAAAAACACTTCTAAAACGCTTAAATTTTCTTCAAAAATTTCAGGTTTTTGAAGTTTTTGGAATTGCAACAATTTGCTTATTTACAGCATTTTATATTTTAATATGCTGATTTCAGAAAAAAATTGAGACTACGGTGTTTTATTGAGTGAATAATAATATCTATGGCAGGTAATACATTCTGACCCAAAGTTCAGACTGGTAACCGGATTGACAAAAAGAGGTTTTATGATGGTACGTTTTTCATACTCTTGTACTGTATACGGTACATCATGTAAATTTTTCCGGGGCTAACGGGTTGGGGATTAGCGGCGTATAGGTTATAGCTACCTTCGGTTTTTTGGAAGTGGTTAAATAGCGGGTTTTTGTTACGGCTTTTGGGAGATATTATGCAGGAATCTTATGGATAATGACCTCTATTTGCGCCATGCCTGAGAATGGCTACAAACAAAGTGTAGCCGGAGACATAAGCCCGATCATTCAAACCTTGCCCATCATAGGTCGGGAGCGCCATTGAGCTTAGGTGTGCCACATTATTGAAGTATGGCACAATCTGTGGCGAAACTTCGGCAAGGTGCTATGAATTAGAGTTGTGATTAACATAAAATTGCGATGTAAAGTGTGAAGTATTACAAACAGACAGCCCACTAACGGGGCAGAATGGAATTTCCTGATGGATGATCCTATTTCATTATTTTCTAAGGTTGCAACGAAGGATAGGCATTTTCAACCCTTTTACGCTGCAGTTTGGAACCAGGAAAGTGTTTCCCGATAATTTGTTCACTATTATAATTTCCTGCCAGGCGTTCATAAGACGGATTCAATCTGTCACACCTAATACCTGATTTTTTTGTTCAATAGGTATCCTTACTCAAACGGTGCTCACGCCACCTCAGCCAAATAGTAAAAATAAACCCTGCCCCCAAAAACCTTTCACCGCCAAAAAAATAAAAAAGGGGCCGCACAATAAGCGCGGCCCCTTTTTTGTGATCATCTGATCTTACTGAATCTTAGCAAACTTAGCGGTCTTCAGCAACTCATTGTTTGTGTCGTAAATCATTACCAGGTACATGCCGTCGGCAAGACTGGTAATATTTATTTCGGTGGCATCGTTTTGGCTTATAACCACTTTACCATCGAGGCTGGTGATGCGTACATTTACTTTTTGCGGAGCATCAATGAACAGTGTATTCGAGGCCGGATTGGGGTAGAGCGATATTTCTTTTGGCGTGTTGCCGGTATTGTTCACCATGGTATTGCACAGGCCGGTAGCAATAACGGTTACTGCATGTGTGGCAGACCTGGTGCCGCAACTGTTGGTAACAGAGTAGCTGATAGTTGCTGCCCCGGCTGCTATGCCAGTTACCACACCTCCTGCCACTGTTGCCACTGAGGTATTGCTGCTGCTCCATGTGCCGCCTGAAGTAGATTCGGTTAGCGCGATGGAATTGCCTGCACAAAGGCTTGTGTAGCCTGAGATGGTGCCGGGGTAAGGCAGGCCGCCAATTGAGATTGCCTTAATTGCTGCTACACTGCCGCAGGCATTGATAACTGTGTACCTGATTGTGTCTATGCCGGCGGATACGCCTGTAACCACACCACCTGAAACAGAAGCATGACTGTTGGCGCTGCTCCATACGCCACCGGTTGCTGCATCGGTAAGTGTGATTGTTGCACTCTGGCAAACAGATGATGCACCGGATATTGCGCCTGCTGTTGGCGCTGTCTGAACGGTGATCATCACTGAATCAGTAAGTGAGCCGCAACTGTTGGATACGGCATAATAAATCTCATCAGTACCCGAAGCAACGCCTGTTACCACACCAGCTGAAGTAATAGTAGCTACTGATGGGTTACTGCTGCTCCAAACGCCGCCAAATGAGGCATCAGCCAGTGTTGTTGTGCCGCCAACGCATACATTGGTTGCGCCGGTAATGGCGGTGGGAACAG
>Ga0214164_1001492_pt1 | contig 13157 bp, 7 predicted proteins | sample TroBogepilimnion_13_FD_153003 | JGI IMG/M metagenome (GOLD analysis project Ga0214164, IMG submission 153003) | Freshwater microbial communities from Trout Bog Lake, WI - Practice 03JUN2009 epilimnion v4 | ecosystem: Environmental > Aquatic > Freshwater > Lake > Epilimnion/Euphotic zone ...
GTGGCTTGCTCTGCATCAATTCATCCAGCACAGATGCTCAAGTGGCATCTGTGAAAACACCCGCAAAATTATTGACCACCTGCCACTTTGTACTCCTCTCTGGCGGTATTATTTTACTAAGGGCTACAGTCGATGACAAAGATGATTCCCTTACATTCATACTAGACACTGGTTGCGGAGGCATCTCATTTGACTCTGCAACAGTAGAAAGACTCGGCTTCCTGAAAAAGAAAAGCAATAAAACAATCAAAGGCATCGCTGGAACCCGTAAGATAGATTTCACTTACAACCATCGCTTAAATCTCCCAAAACTCACCGTAGACAGTCTCAACTTTCACATAAACGACTACGACCTGCTCACTAGCGTTTATGGAGTTAAAATTGACGGCGTCATTGGCTACAGTTTTTTTAAAAGATATATTGTAAGGATAGATTATGACCAACAACAGATTGAAGTTTACAGTAAAGGTGCTTTCAAGTATCCCCGAGGAGGTTATCTCATAAGACCCTATCTGTCTCCTTTGCCCACAAATGAGCTGTATCTGAACGACAGCCGCAACATCCTTAGTAGTTTCATTTTCGATACCGGTGCGGGATTAAACATGCTTTTATCCAACGACTTCGTAAAAGACAGTGCCCTATTCAAAAAGAGAAGAAAGTTCTTTATCACGCAAGGCGAAGGTATTGGGGGCAAGAAACTGATGAAGCTGTCCATCGTAAAGCTTGTTCACCTTGGCCCCTACCGCTTTAGGGAAGTCCCGGTATATGTATTCGACGATGTATTTAATGTTACGTCCTACCCATCCTATAGTGGCGTTATCGGGAATGATTTACTGAGGAGATTTAACCTCACAATCAATTACCCCGAAGGAATCATACACCTCAAACCGAATAAACACTACCTCGATTCCTTCAACTATTCCTATACAGGACTTGGTATCTACGAGCTAGATGGAGATGTACGGGTAATGGACATTGTCCCCAATTCACCAGGAGACAAAGCGGGTTTCAAACCAGGCGACATCATTCTTTCTGTTGATAAACTGGTACTCAAAGAGGTGCAAGCAGTAAAAGTTGCCCTCCAAAACGCAGGAAATACAGTCAATGTCACCATCATGCGTAACAAACAATTATTGCAGCTAGAGTTGAAAATAAAAAATATCCTCAACCGATAACCCTACTCTTTCAAAGCATCATAAAAATAGCTGTAGCACGCTTTCTTCTGGTAATTAACATCAAACAACAAGGGCCAGTCTTTTATTTTTTCCCACTTAACAATCCAGCTATCCCCGTCACCAACATTCCAGAAAGTAATCCCATATTGTTGCTTCTTCGGAACCAGCTTCTTATATTGTTCAACAACAAAAGCAAACTTTCTGCATTGCAAGGCTTTCAGGCTATCAGTATAAATGATGGCAGTATCCTTTTTCTGATTCACTTTAATATCCAGCTCCGATATATGCACCAATAGTCCCGTGGCAGCCATTTGTTTAATAGCCTCAGCAATCCCCGAATCTTTGGTATTGATGCCAATATGCATCTGCAATCCCAGCCCATGTATGGGTATGCCCCTCCGTTTAAAATCAGTCACCATAGCCAGTATCGCTTTCAACTTCGCTGGGTTCGATTCCTGCCCATAATCATTATAAAACAATAAAGCATTCGGATCTGCCTCATGGGCATATTCAAAAGCACGGGCTATATAATCCTCCCCCAGATGATTGCGCCAAAAAGTGATATACCGATGAGGGGCATTAACTGAATCCTGCCTGTAAGTCCCATTATCAAAAAAGGCTTCATTCACCACATCCCACGACTCCATTTTGCCTTTATAATGCGTCAATACCGTCCTGATATGCATTCTCAACAAATTTTCCCACGCTGCAGAATCGCCTTCAAATTCAGACAACCATTTAGGCACCGATTGATGCCATGCCAAACAATGTCCATGTATTCTTTTGTGATGCATCTGTGCATACGCAACCAGAAAATCCCCTTTAGCAAAATCATACACCTCCTTTTGGGGATGCACAGCCCCAAACTTCAATACATTTTCCGACGTAATGCTATTAAACTCTTCCGTAACAACAGATTGATAGCTCGGATTCTTTGCCAATAAATTAGGATTGATAGCACAACCCACTTTAAAGGGGGCAACACTTTGCAATGTTTGTTGCTGTGCCGCTACAACGCCCGCCAAGCAAATCAATACTAGGGCAAAAAGGCTTTTTATTCGATTTATCATCCTATATTTTTTAAAACTTATTTATTTAGAGGGAGAAGCTGTTTGAGTTAATTGTTTAATTGATTCATACATCTAAACCTATTTTAGAACGAGACACAATTCGATGTTATTCTAATCATTTACACACTTTAGTGGACATTACCACCTATGCTTTGATCCTTACAACTTATTAATTAATTAAAACTTACGAAATCTGGACGCACGATGTATCGGCTATTGTAGGTAAAGAGTAGATTGGTTGAAATGTTAATACCAAATGGGCTCATGGTACCTACTGTTCTTGGAAAATAAAAGAATCTTACTTCTATCGTTCCAAATACAAGATTCTCATTTCTGGTTCTTACGCCAAATCCACTTCCAATATAACCATCAATCGTGCTGCCAAAACTGTTGTTTCCATTTTCATAATCGGTTTTTAGAAAACTTAAGTTGGAAAAGACAAAAGGGGCAAAGCTGAATCCTGCCAGCCGCCAGGTATTGTAAAGAACAGACTCGCAGTTGATGGTTGCTCTTGTAGTAGACTGCGTGGAAGAGTCTCCAGAAAATTGGGGAATACCATACGTACTATTCAAGACAAGCGGTGCATCTAAGCGCCGATTAAACTGGTGTACAATACTGCCGCTTAAAAAATGTCTTGAATACCACTTACTATTTCCTAGTTTTCTAAGCTTCGTAAAAGTCTCAAGTTGAAACAGGGTACTAAAGTCTTCCAATCTTTTATTATTTAAGTACCCGCCTATTTTGACTGAATAGTCGAAATAGTTTTTGCCTTCGGTAAAGTAATTGTCTTCAATGTTGATGCCAGCATAAGGTCGCTGAACACGTTCTTTAACTGTCCATCCGCCAATAAAAGAAATATTGTATCCTTCGGGAACATCCTCATTACGACCGAAACCATAAATGAAGTTAGAGTGATAGTATTCTTGTTTAAAGAATGTATAAGCACCCAAAATGCTTCTTATGTTCGCATATTGGGGATTGTAAACTGATTTGTATTTGTCAGGAATATTTATAAATTCTCTATCACTAAGTCTTAATGCCAGGAAGTGTTTTACCTTTCGTAACACCTGTTCATGTCTTGAATTCTCTCCACTTATGTTATAGCCAGCCCAACCATCGTAGTTTGTATAGTCATATTGGTTGTCTGATCTAAATAAAGAATCGGAATTGTATTGGTTCGTATTAAAGTGCCTTGAAAATTCCGCGGCGCCTGTCCAGGAGTAATAAGGACTAACAAGAGGCAGACTTACACGTGCAGATAAATAGGTTTCTGCTCTTTTGCCATCGCTATAGTCACTTGCAACGGTTTGATAGCCAAGGGATAGGTTGGCGAAAGAGCCTCCTATATTTCTTTTCAGATATTGAATCCCTCCTCCGTAATTTTTATTTCTGAATGGGTCATACAAGTTTTGGATTGTCAATTGCTGACCGGTACCCATTATATTGTTGTCTCTCAACTCTACAAAAAGTGCTTTGTTGGAGAGATCGGATACTGCCGAAAGAGAGAATACGTCTTTATAAAACACCCGAACATCAACTTCATCAGGTCTATGAGGTACTTGTACAACTTCTATCCTTGCATCTTGCAGATAAGATAGACTACGTAAATACCTTACATTCTCCGCAATTGTATTAGGACTAAGCAAATCACCTTCCTTAAAGAAAAGGTTATGTTCAATTAATTTTTCTTTTGTTGGCTTATGAATACTGTTTGCTGCATTTACCAAAAAGTTCTTGAATACTTTGCTGGTATCATTTACCGAAATACCAAAACTTACATCATGAATCAAGACTTTTCTGATGGTCTTTCCTTTAAACTTAGCATATTCATTTACGTTTTTCGTTGCAGGCAAACTACCTTGACTCAATGGTGCATTCCCTGCAAAAGCCTTCCCGATGCGACCCCATAGTCCAGGCTTCTTTGCAAGAAAAAAAGTATCTTGTGGAGTATGTGTTGGATGCGGCTTCTTTTGTGCAAAAGCTTTGTTCGTATCAACAAAGCAAAGGGCATTACTCAGAATAAGAATAAGTAAGTAATACCTGGATCTATACATAATGCAACCGATTGAATACAAAGATTAATTAAGTGTATAGGACTACAGTTTCTAAGTGATTTATGTAATGTTGATTGTGCCTTTAAAAACAAAAGTAGCAGGGCCGCAAAGCCAGATGTTGTTGAATATAGTATCTGATAACTTTTCATATTCTACAGCTAAGTTACCTCCCAATGTAGTTACTTCTATCCGATTGAACCCTAATCCGTCCTGAGCAAAGAACAAGGCAGAAGCCGTTACCCCTGTTCCACAACTAAGGGTTTCATTTTCAACGCCTCTTTCATAGGTACGAACCCTGATCAAATCCTCATCCAGCCTTTCCACAAAATTCACATTTATGCCTTCTTCCTTAAATTCATCACTATACCTGATTGCTCGCCCTTCTTCATATACGTTCAACTCTTGCACATCGTTTGTTGGCTTCACATAATGCGGGCTGCCTGTATTTACGATGTACGAATCTTTGTCTACAACAACTTCTGTTACATCCTTCATTTTAAGATTAATCCATCCTTCACTAAAGTAGGCGTCGTGTTCGCCATCGGTAGCAATGAACTTATATTTATCTCTTTTAATGCCTCTGTCAAATGCAAACTGAACTAAGCAACGTCCGCCATTGCCACACATACTGCCTTCGTTGCCATCCGCATTGTAGTACACCATTTCAAAGTCATATTCACTACTTGTATTCAGCAACATCAACCCATCCGACCCAATACCAAACTTTCTATCGCATAAAGCCTTTACTTGTTCGGTGGTCAAACTGATGTTTCCATCCCTGTTATCCATTATCACGAAGTCATTTCCTGTCCCCTGATATTTATAAAATGCAAGTTCCATCTCAATTGTCAATTACTAGTTTTCAAATACTAAATCCCCTCTATTATTCCCAATCCTTTTTGTATCAAAGCCTCTACTGCTGCAACGCCATCTTTACTGAACTGCTTACTTACCCTGTTTGCTACAATCGCATTGAGACTGAGGCATTGGTGACCCAATATCTTACTCATTCCGTAGATAGCACTTGTTTCCATTTCGAAGTTGCTGATAAACCGGTTGCCAAATCTAAAAGTAGTCAGTTGATCTATCAAATTTGGATTGGCTAGTTTCATCCGCAATACCCTTCCTTGTGGGCCATAGAAGCCAGGGCAAGTAACAGTGATGCCATGATGAAAACCATCCACAAAATGTTTTAATATCGCAGCACTTGCAGTGGCAATATATGGCGTTACGGTTCCGCTTAGTTGCGTATGCACCATAAAGTCGTTGTACAATTGTTGCTCCTCATCGTTGTTTTCAAAGCGGTAGAAGTGCAATAGATTATCCAGTCCAAGTCCGTGTGTGCCAGCTACAAAACTATCAACTGGTATTTCTCTTTGCAAAGAACCAGAAGTGCCTAACCTTATAAACGTAAGCTGTGTGAGATTGGGTTTTATGGTACGGGTGTTGAAATCGATGTTTGCCAGAGCATCCAGCTCATTCAGCACAATATCAATGTTGTCTGGGCCAATGCCTGTAGAGATAGCGGTTATTCTCTTTTTGCCTACATAGCCGGTATGCGCAACAAACTCACGGTGTTCTTGCTTTACCTCAACTTTATCAAAATATTTACTTATTTCTTTTACACGACCCGGGTCACCAACGGTGATAATCGTATTTGCCATTTCCTCGGGACGTAAATCTATATGATATATTGCGCCTCTTTTGTTGATAATCAGTTCACTTTCCTCTATTCGGTGCATAAAAATTAATTTTTTTCAAATTTAAGGGATGATGTATCAACTTGAAACGTTATTTTCGCAGCCTTAACAAAAAAGGTTCTGTGGCCGAGTGGCTAGGCAGAGCTCTGCAAAAGCTCCTACAGCGGTTCGAATCCGCTCGGAACCTCTTCAAAAGGGACTCAATACGAGTCCCTTTTTGTTTGTCAGAAGTATTGTAAGCACTAATATTTAGATTAAACTTTCGCCACAAAGCCTCAAAGTAACTTAAATAAAAAGGAGGTTATAGATAAATCAGAAGAAAGAATATTTCCTTAGATAATCCCCTTGTGTTCTTAAAGTGCAGCGTTTTACCTCAAACTACCAAAGTTATTCGTGTTTTCTTGGCGAGGAGGCTTTGCTTACTTTGCGGTTATCTCTTTTCTTTAAACTAAATAACGTTGCATTATTATGTGTCTACAGGCTTCTACTTAAATTATTCGTCCAAAACAATAACTTCGTCTTTATGAAAAAGCTATCGTCCTCTCTGGTATTCTTGTTGTTTGCTACTATCTGTCTTGCACAGTTTCAGACGCTTACTTCCAACTGGCAGTTCAGGAAGGCGGGTGATACAACAGAATGGATGCCTGCCACTGTGCCGGGAACAGTGCATACTGATTTATTGAAGAATAATAAAATTCCGGACCCTTTCTATCGTGATAATGAAAGTAAAGTGCAATGGGTGGATCGGGAAGATTGGGAATACAAGACAAGCTTTGATGTGGATACGGTTAAATTGCAACAGCCTAATGAAAATGCCGAACTGGTATTTGAAGGACTAGATACTTATGCCGATGTTTACCTGAATGGAACAAAAATTCTGGAGGCAAATAATATGTTCCGGACGTGGAAGGTGGATGTAAAGCAATGGTTGCATCATACCAATTACCTGTACATCCGGTTCTTCTCTGCGCAGAATAGGGTAGAAGAGCTTGCCCAAAAAGATGCGCCTTTTGTATGGCCTACCATCGATTATCCAAGAATGTATGTACGCAAGGCGCAGTATAGTTTTGGTTGGGATTGGGGACCGAAGTTCACCACTTGTGGGGTGTGGAAGAATATCTCTTTTCATAGTTGGAACAATATAAAGGTGAATGATGTGCATTTTGCTATTACCTCCCTTACAGACAAATTAGCTACTGTAAAAGCTACTTATCAGATAGAAGTCAATACACCCTCCAACACTAGTATTCATTTGCAAGATAAAAGTGCTATCCCTTCTTTCTCAGTTAACAAAGCCGTTACGCTGAAGAAAGGTATGAATGAAGTGAACATTGACTTCAACATCATCAACCCAAAGAAATGGTGGACTCATCAGTTGGGCAAACCTTATTTATACACCACCGAGTCTACAATTAAAACGACCGTTAATGGTAGCGTCACACAGATTCAACTGGAAAAGAAATTGGGGCTGCGAACCATCGAACTTATTCAGGAGAAAGACAATGTGGGACAGAGTTTTTATTTTAAACTGAATGGCATCCCTGTCTATATGAAAGGCGCCGACTTTATCCCTTGCGATGCTTTCTTGCCTCGTATCACAAAGGAAGTTTACCGCAAGCAGATTGCCAATGCCAAGGAAGCCAATATGAATATGTTGCGTGTGTGGGGCGGCGGCATCTATGAAAGTGATGACTTCTATAATCTATGCGATGAAGAAGGTATTCTGGTTTGGCAGGACATGGCTTTTGCTTGTGCCATTTATCCTGATGATGACGCTTTTTTGAAGAATGTGCAAGCAGAATTGGCTGATAATATCACTCGATTGCGCAACCATCCTTCGTTGGCTTTTTATTGCGGAAACAACGAGATAAATGAAGGCTGGAACAATTGGGGCTGGAAGGATAAGTTTGTAAAGAATCCACAGGATGAGGAGCGGATAAATAAGGCGTACCAGCAATTATTCACGCAAGTAATCCCTGCCACCATTGTCAAGTACGATAAAAGCAGAAGTTATATCCCCACTTCACCTTTGTTTGGCTGGACGCACAAAGAAAGTATTACCAATGGCGACTCGCACTATTGGGGTATGTGGGGCAACAAAGAACCCGCAGAAACTTTTCATGAGAAAACAGGACGCTTTGTGAGTGAATATGGGATGCAGTCCATGCCCGAACTTTCTACTGTAGAAAAATATGCCTTGCCCGACGATTACGACACCACTTCTGCCACCATGCGCACCCATCAGAAGCATCCAAAAGGCTATCCTTTGTTGCAGCATTACCTCAATTTGTATATGCCGCAGCCCAAGAGTTTTCCCGACTATATCTACGCTACCCAATGTATGCAGCACTATGCTTTTAGCACCGCCATCCAGATTCAGCGGAGCAAAATGCCAACCAATATGGGTACTTTGTATTGGCAATTGAATGACTGTTGGCCTGTGGCTAGTTGGGCAACGGTGGACTGTTTTAACAACTGGAAAGCGGCTATGTATGGTATAAAAGATGCTTATGCGGATGTGCTGATTACACTGGATTCTACCGATAACAATAATTGGAAAGTGAACATCACCAACGATTTACTAAAGAGCATTCCGGGTGTGTTACGGGTGACTGTCCACGATTTTTCAGGTAAGGAATATGATCAAATAAACATCCCTTTAACGGCTGCCAAACAAACCACTACCATTGTAGAAATAGGTAATTGGATGAGTAAGCGCACCGAAACAAATGGCTTGTATGCCAAGGCCAGTTTTGTGAGTGGTGGTAAAACGATTGCGGCCAATCATTTTACTTTTTGCAAGCCCAACTACCTCAAACTGTATAAGCCTTCTATACAGATTCAGCCTGTGGGCAATACCAGCTTCTATATCACCAGTAATGCTTTTGCCAAGTATATTCAGTTGACTATTGCAGGTAAGCAGGTACACTTTAGTGACAATTATTTTGATTTATTACCCAATGAAAAGAAACTGATTACCCTTGATACACCCATTGATGATTTGACAAAGAAGGTGGTAGTGAAGACGTTGGCGGATTTATTTTAGTGGGGAATAACCTGTAGAAATAATATTGTAAGCCTTATCAAGGGGGGAATACTGCCACTTTTCAATTCCTCCTGTTTTATATGAGCCTAAGAAGTAAGTGAATAATCGATTGGCAAATAATCTGAAGGAATGCTGTGTACAAAAAGCAGGAACTGGCTGAAAATGGACGGATTTAGGTGCCTCTAAATTTAGAGGGCGATGAATTCTTGCGAATTTAGGCCTCAGTGGAATTAGAACCCCATAAATCCTTACGGATTCATGTCCTCCCATTTTTAGTACGCCTTATATTCTTACGGATTTGAGTGTCTCTAAATTTAGAGGGTGATGAATTCGTACGGATTTAGGTGTCTCTAAATTTAGAGGGTCATATATTCTTACGGATTCATCACGTACTAAAAAAAATATGCCTTGTTTCCTTCCAAATTTAAGTGTCTGCGGAAAAGGATGAGTGTAAAGTTGTTTAGGTTAGGTTCATTTTCAAAATGTCACTGCTTAATTTACCCCCGTATTTATACGGGGTTTTGTGTTTTTATATTTATTATTGAGGAATATATGACATCTTTGGAAAGGGAGAGGTAGAGGTAGTGTTGGGTGAGGAGATGCTGATTGGAAAAAAGTTATTAATAAATAAAAATTTAAGCGAAGCCAGACGGCACGCGTGCGGAAGCTCTTTAGATTGTAGAGGATGACTTATACCAGCTGATGTGAAATTTTATAAGGGAAGGGCTTGCGCCATTGCAGTAGGGGATTGTTAGTTAGTTCAAACTCGTGAAATATCAAGATATGACAAATAGGTTTATCAGTAATTATGAATTTACAACTTGTAGATGTAAATATTTAGCAAATTTGTTTGACAAAGAATGTGTTACTTTAGTAATGATTTTATGGGGTATTCCCTGTTTTGCCGAAGGACAAAATGGGATGGGAACAGCTTTCTTTATTGTTATTTTAATATTTTCAATTCTTATAACAGTATCTACGTGGCTAATTTTAAAACTAATATTTCGTTTAGTAAATGCAAAGGTCTCTAATAAATTAAAGTGGATAATTGCTGGCTGCGTAGGGATTGTTTATTTTATAATTCTTGGGAAATGGATTTTTGGTTGGTAGTTTTTTTTCACTCAGCTCATGTTTTCACATGTGGCTTCACTGAGATAATTTGCCATTGCCTTGCTGTAAACATTACACTTTTAATAAAGCTCAATGTCAAAAACAATTCCAAAGCTATTCCATGAATTTCTCGAAGTCTTGTTTATGAATCCGCCATGGACTAGTCGTTACATAAGGTTGACTAGGGGGCATTTATATCTAACCTCATCATTACGCGGCTTATTTTCAATAAGATATCTGGGCCTCGATATTGACGACTTTAAGCTACTTAAGATAGATCAACTTACTGCGTGGCGAATAAATAAATGTTTAACTCATTTGTCTATTATTAGTTTCAGACTTAAAACCGATGTTAGACTATAAAAAAAGCCAACCCCTAGAGGTTGGCTTTTTGATGTGTAAGTAATTATTAAATAACAATTCCGCTATTCAACAATCAGTTTGAAAGCTTGCTTACCGGAAGCTGTTTCAACACTCACGATGTAAGTTCCTTTTGAGGCAGCAGTTATCTTGTGAGAAATAACATTTGAACCTGCAGAGATACTGACAACATCAGATTGTAAAACTCTTCCGTTTAAGTCAATCACCCGAATCGTTGCTTTGCCAGCTGAGGCTTCGTTGAAACGTATATTTACAACACCATCACGAATCAAAGTTGGATATAAGGCGAACTTGTTGCTGTTTCCCGTAAACTGAACAGTTGCTACTTTACTGTAGGAAACAGCACCGTTTTTGTCTACACTTTCCAAACGGTAGTAGTTAATTCCATTGGCAGGTTGCTCATCTGTAAATTGGTAGCTATTAGCCCCGTTTCCTAAGGCTTTTACTGTGCCGATGCTAGCAAAATTGCTTCCATCAGTACTGTGTTGAACTGTGAAGTGAGCCATTCCTGCTTCTGAAGCAGTTTGCCAGCTGGTTTTAATTGTGTTATTAGAAACAGCGGCAGTAAATGATGCAATTTTTACTGGCAAAGGATTGGACACTTTGAATGAATTGATTGCAAAATTTACATCAATCACATAAGTACCACTAACCGAAGGAGCAAGAATGTCATTGCTTGTAACGCCAGAAACAAGTGTGCCACCATTTACACTAGCGGAGTCGTTGGCAATAGCTACACCCCAGTTATAAGTCCAATCTCCATTATCACGCGCAAGGAATTTGTAAGAACTATCAGCTACTAAATAAACCGATAATTGGAACTCTGTGGGACTAACTTGTGTGAACTGCTGTGCAGCACTGTCGGCAGATTGCAAAGGATTGTTCCATCCATTTGCGGTAGCATTACCCACAATAAACAACGTATCTGGACTAACAAGAGTAGTCGTAAATGTCAATGTTTTCACATTTACATTAATGGTATAGATGCCACTAAGTGATGGCGCAAGGATATTTTGTCCGTTAAGTTGTAGCGCACCGCCATTTACTTGCGTTGGGTCATCGGCAATTGATATGCCATAGCTAGTAGCCCAAGAGCCGTCCGTAGGTATGAATTTATATTCGCCACCACCATTTAAATGGAGTGTTATACTCAATTGGTTGGGAGCTACTTCCTTAAACATCTGTGCAACGCTATCTGCTGTTGGTATTGGATTTGCCCAACCACCTGCTGTTGCGCTACCCACGATAAAACCAGTATTGCCAGTTGCTGTGAAATAAGTGAAACCTTGTGCAATACCTGTTCCATTTGGTGATATTACCTGAACAGCACCTGTTGAACCGTTACCTACAATAGCAGTAATAGTACTATCATTCCAAACTGTGAAAGAATCAACAGCCGTGCCACCAAAACTTACAGAAGTTGCACCTGTAAAACCACCACCTTTTATTGTAACTACTGTTCCACTATCAGCAGTAGCAGGGCTGAATGAAGCAATATTGATAGTGGCAACGCTATCTAATGTTACATAAAATTTGTTTGCAGCGAAGTCTACGTCGATAGTGTAAACACCATTCTGTTTTGGGGCAAGAATATTCTGACTATTTGTACCGTAAACCAATGAGCCTCCGTTGACCATAGTAGTATCATCTGTAACGCCAATACCCCAGTTGATTGTCCAGTTGCCATTATCTTGCGCTAAGAATTTGTATTCATTGCCACCAATCAATGGAAGTGTAATGGTATACTCTGTAGGACTAAACTGGGTAAACTGTTGTTTGGCACTGTCAATAGAAGGAATTGGATTATTCCAACCACCCACTGTTGCGCTACCAACAATAAATAGAGTATCTGGACTAACCAAGGTAGTCGTGAAAGTATTAGTATTCAAGTTTACGTCGATGCTGTAGGTTCCGCTAAGAGTAGGAGCCAAAATGTTTTGACCATTAGCTACTAAAGCACCGCCACTTACTTCTTTAGAATCATCAGCGGTAGCAATACCATAGCTCTGTGTCCAAGAGCCATCGGTAGGGATAAACTTATATTCTCCACCACTAGAAAGGTGTGTACTAATTAAAAACTCGTTTTTGCTAATTTGTGTAAATGATTGTGCAACGCTATCTGCACTTGTAATTGGGTTACTCCAACCTCCCGGTGTAGCACTACCAACAATATACAAAGTGGTAGCCACCGGAGTTGAGGATATAAAAGTAAATCCATCAAGTGAACCTGTACCATTTGGAGCAACTACTTGTACTGAACCACTTGTTCCACCACTAACTACAGCAGTGATAGTACTATCGTTAACAACACTAAAAGAAGTTGCTGCTGTGCCACCAAAACCAACCGCTGTAGCACCAGTGAACCCAATACCTTTTATGGTTACAGTTGTACCACTATCTGCGGAAGTAGGTGAGAACGAATAAACGCTCACGCTTGAAACCACAGCAGGTGTAACTGTGAACATATTTGTTGCAAAGTTCACATCAATAATATAAGAACCACTTGCTGCTGGCGCAAGAATATTGTTACCATTAGCTATAAACGGACCTCCATTTACTTCGGCAGGATCATCTGTTACGGATATGCCATAGCTGAGAGTCCAAGACCCATCTTGGGGAAT
>Ga0214164_1001493_pt1 | contig 13155 bp, 12 predicted proteins | sample TroBogepilimnion_13_FD_153003 | JGI IMG/M metagenome (GOLD analysis project Ga0214164, IMG submission 153003) | Freshwater microbial communities from Trout Bog Lake, WI - Practice 03JUN2009 epilimnion v4 | ecosystem: Environmental > Aquatic > Freshwater > Lake > Epilimnion/Euphotic zone ...
CTTGTAAGACATTAAAAAACTGCGGCAATTCATCCAGGCTAGTGGCGCGCATCCATTTGGAAAAGCCAGTAACTGATTTATTGGCTGAACCACCCCACTGCACTTGCTCTTCTTCCAAATTTGTAGGCATGCTGCGAAACTTCAGAATTTCAAAAACTTCGCCATTCCAGCCAATGCGTTCTTGGCGATAAAAAATTGGGCCTGGTGAGCTAAGCTTGACACAGATTGCCAAAATTAAAATGAGGGGGCTGATCAAGATTAAAATCAGGGTTGCCAAGACGTAATCTTCAACTGTCTTAATAAATAAATTCACACCAGCCATCGGCGTGCCATATAAATCAATCATCTGCATCCCCAACACTTCACTAACGCCATGATTAATTAAGCGAAATGAAAACCAATCGGGAACAAAGCGAATGGTTGCGGTGCTTAATTTGAGATGCTCCATAACCATGCGCATTTGACTGCCATCGCCCATCGGCAAAGCAAGCCATATTTCATTCAGCGGTTGTAAAGCCAGCGTAGTTAATTGCTGTGGATTTAATTCAGTTAAATGAGTTTGAATACGATAGCCGGACCATCTTGAAGATTCAATGCGAGTGACTAATTCTTCAGCAGTTGAGCCAGATCCAATAATGGCAATGTGACGCAGATTTACACCTTTGGCACGGTACTGACGCAACAAAATATAGCTTACTAAACGACTGCTACACAACACTATCAAACTGCCAATAGCCCAAGACAATAACCACAAACGCGAATACATTTCCGTCGACTTACTAAAGACGAGCCAGATCAAAATCAAAATCCAGGTTTTTAGAACCCCAGCGGCAACTTGACCAAATAAAGCCCATAAATTCCCACCGCGCCATGAGCGATAGGCACCATTGGTTAAGACCAAATACGCCAGACTAGCTAGTACCATTAAAGCGGTGTAGCGCTGTAGATCTAAACCTGGATCTTTAAAGTATTGCAATACAAAAAATGTCACTAAACCGACGACATTAATCATCACAAAATCAAAGAGACGGATTAAATAGGAATTAATTAAAAAAGAGGCTGCCATGGTGATATTTTGCAGTACTTGTGCCAAGCCTATGTAATTTGTAGGCCAAAATTACTTTTTAATGCCCTAATGACCGCATCTGGGCTAATTTGATCCATGAGATACACCGGCTCCTTGGGGTATTCAGACCCTAAATGGAGATAAGCCCCACCTTCGCTAAGGCCAGGGCCCAAGATGACAGGAATTGCTGAGCCGCTCGTAAGTGGGCCCCAGCGCGCTGGATTAGTGGGCCCATGAAGGGCTATTAAAGGCCTACCTAAGATAGCCGCTAAATGCATCGTGCCGGTATTGACAGCGACGACTGCTTCAGCCTGATTTATTAGCTGTGCAGTTTCAAGCCAATTTGCCGACCCTGCAATAGAAATAATACTTGCGCTGCCTGGAGAAGCCACTTCATTATTAGGCACACTTAATGAGAGGTTTGCACTCGCCAAACTGGTATTTAATTTTTGTACTAAGTCTGCGGCACGTTTTTGATCGTCGGGACCACCCGTAATAACAATCGCATAACCCGCACTCACCAGGCGCTTACCGAGCTCGAGCCATGAGTTAAGAGGCCATTCCCGCATGGCAAACTGCGTACCGCTCGCCCATGGATGCAGCACTATGAATGGCTTCGTAATAGGAAGTTGAGGAACTTGATCAATACTCATCAGATCAAGTTCTGGCAGGGCGCCGGTAGAAATATTTAAAGGGCGCAGCAAGGCCCGAAAGTTATCGATTTCATGAACTGCGCGGCTATGGGGAACCGATACATCATAGGCAAAGTGCCGATATTGGCCAGGGGTATTAAAACCAAGCGTTACTTTTGCGCCACTAAGGGCGCAAAGAATCGCGCCAATTTTGGACCATTGCGAAGTATCAATTAAAACGTCTACTGGAAATTGGGCAATCGAATCGCGCATGGTTTGTAAAGCATGCCACGGAGAAGTAATAGGAATAAGTACGAGGCGATCAAAATTGCTGATTAACTTAAAAATCTCCGCATTGGCTGGCGTTGAAAAAATAGTGACACTAATTTGTTCTCGGTTTTTTTCTTGAATTTGATTGCGATATTGCTTGAGATCAGCCAAAATCGCAGCAGCTAATAATGCGTCACCGACAGCAGCAAATACGCAAATGCCAATGCGCTTGATGGCGACTTCGCCAGCCTGCCTAGTTGACGGGTCCATTGATAAGGGGGTCTGAAATTTAGCGCCCAAGCGGCTCTTTTTAGGGCGAAAAAGCGCAATTAGGTACAGCAAGGGAATCCCCAGCCATCGGTCTAGGCGACGCAATAAAGCCTTTCCTCGCTCCGCTGGAATCTGCTCAACTTTGCTTCCACCCTGACCCGCTGTGCTCACACCCGCTATCCTTGCTCTCTTGCGCCTTGAAGCCCCATTGTATTTGTTACGGACAGGGCTCGGGCCCGGTTTTAAAACAATTTACAATAGCGCCTTAAGCCTCGCAATAACGTAACGAGCTAAATAAACCGAAAACTAAGCTGAAACTGACCCTTATTTTTAAGAAAACCTTATGTCAAAATCAAAAGTAGCTCTAATTACTGGAATTACTGGCCAAGACGGCGCTTATTTAGCCGAATTCTTACTGCGTAAGGGCTATGAAGTCCATGGTATTAAGCGCCGTGCCTCGCTCTTTAATACCGACCGTATTGATCACCTCTATCACGACCCCCATATTGAGGGCTCTAAATTAACCCTACACCATGGCGACCTTACCGATTCATCGTGCCTCATCCGTATTATTCAACAAACCCAGCCTGATGAGCTCTATAACTTAGCAGCGCAGTCACATGTCGCCGTCTCTTTTGAAGAGCCAGAGTACACCGCTAATTCGGATGCTTTGGGCGCCCTGCGTTTATTAGAAGCGATTCGGATTTTGAAGTTAGAGAAAAAAACCCGTTTCTATCAAGCCTCAACTTCTGAGCTCTATGGCTTAGTGCAAGAAATTCCCCAAAAAGAAACAACGCCCTTTTATCCCCGTAGCCCCTATGCCGTAGCTAAGCTCTACGCCTACTGGATTACCGTGAACTACCGCGAGGCGTATGGCATGTATGCCTGCAACGGCATCCTCTTTAACCATGAGAGCCCGATTCGTGGTGAAACGTTTGTCACCCGCAAAATTACCCGCGCCTTAGCGCGTATTAAATTAGGTGTACAGGAATGTCTGTACCTCGGCAATCTCGATGCCAAACGCGACTGGGGTCATGCCCGTGATTATGTTGAAATGCAATGGTTGATGTTGCAACAAGCAGTTGCTGAAGATTATGTGATTGCGACCGGCGTGCAATTTAGTGTGCGTGAGTTCATTAACTTAGCTGCTGCAGAGTTAGGCCTGAAAATTACTTGGCAAGGCACTGGCGTCAATGAAAAAGGGTTTGATAGTAAGGGCAAATGTATTGTGGCCGTAGACCCCCGTTATTTCCGTCCCACCGAAGTCGAAACCCTTTTGGGTGATGCTAGTAAGGCCAAAGAAAAGCTGGGTTGGGTACCACGTACCTCATTTGAAGATTTAGTCAAAGAGATGGTGCGCGAAGACCTTCGTGGCGCCGAGCGCGACGAGCTCGTGAAAAAACATGGCTATACCACCCTGGAGCGAAATGAATAAAGCAGCAAAGATTTATGTAGCAGGCCATCGTGGCATGGTGGGAAGTGCGATTGTGCGCTTTCTTCGCTCTGAGGGCTTTGAGAATATCCTCACGCGCACGCATGCTGAGCTCGATTTACTCAATCAAGTGGCAGTGCATGATTTTCTACAAACTGAAAAGCCCGATTACCTATTTATTGCAGCAGCTAAAGTAGGCGGCATTCAATCGAACAATACATATCGCGCCGATTTCATTTATCAAAACTTGATGATTGAATGCAATTTAATTCATGGAGCATACGCTGCGGGCATTAATCATCTCATGTCTTTAGGATCAAGTTGTATTTATCCGCGCGATTGTCCGCAACCGATTAAGGAAGAATATTTACTGTCGGGGCCGCTGGAGCAAACTAACGAGCCTTATGCGATTGCTAAAATTGCCGGTATTAAGTTATGTGAAAATTACAACCGCCAATACGGTACGCATTATGTGAGTTTAATGCCGACCAATTTGTATGGGCCTGGCGATACTTATGATCTAAATAATTCCCATGTCTTGCCCGCCTTAATTCGCAAAGCCCACGAAGCCAAATTACGTAATGAAAAAGCCTTAGTCGTCTGGGGCTCGGGTCGACCCCGCCGTGAGTTTATGCATGTCGACGATTTGGCGAGAGCCTGCGTGATGTTAATGGAGCAGGGTTATAACGGTTCCTTCCTCAACATTGGCACTGGGCAAGACTTAACGATTCGCGAATTAGCCGAAGAAGTTATTAACGTCATTGGTTTTCAAGGTGATTTGCAGCTCGATAGTAGCAAGCCCGATGGCACACCACAAAAACTCCTCGATGTTAGTAAAGCCCACGCCTTAGGATGGAAAGCGCAAATTGAACTGCGCCCAGGAATTGCTAATGCCTATAGCTGGTTTTTAGAACATATTGCCCCTGGACTGAAGTGAGTAAAATTCAGCCATGAAGCTTGAATTTTCAACGGTAATTCTTTGTGGTGGGGCAGGTTCACGTTTATGGCCCGTTTCTCGGGAAAATCGCCCCAAAGTATTTATGCCGGTGGCTAGTCAAAAATCACTCCTCAGTGAAACGGCGCAACGCATTGCCTCAGCCAATCCTTGGCTTTGTGTACTCACCTCTGAAAGCCTCGGCTTTCAAGTATTAGCTGACCTAAAAGAAGCTGGGCAAGCCGCTGAACTCACCTTAATCGAGCCGCTCAGGCGCAATACTGCTCCAGCTGTATTGTTTGCAGCGCTGGCAGCTAAAGCAGCCGGTCGTGGTGCAATTCCTATGCTAATTTTGCCGGCTGATCATGTGATTCATGACAAGGTGGGTTTTGAAATGGCCGTTAGTAAGGCGGTTGATTTTGCTAATGCGGGCCATTTAGTTACTTTTGGCATTCCGCCAACCCATGCAGAAACCGGATATGGCTACCTTAAGCTGGGCTCGCCCGCCCGCACCCCAAGTAATGCAGAAGCTCGTGTTGTCGACCAATTCGTTGAAAAACCGGCAGCCTCACTGGCTGAACAATACGTTGCAGCTGGGAACTTTCACTGGAACTCGGGCATGTTTTGCTTTACACCCGAGACTTTCTTAAGTGTAGCCGAACAAATTGCGCCAGCGCTTAGCAAACAAGTACTAGCCTGCTGGCAAGCCACTACTAAAAATGCTACTGACAGCAGTGGCAAAGCTATTACTGAAAAAACCCTCCTTCTCGATGAAAAAACCATGGCAGCAATTGAGGATATCTCTCTCGATTACGCCATCATGGAAAAGGCACCAAACGTTGTTTCAGTGAACGCGAGCTTTGATTGGGATGATGTAGGTTCTTGGGATGCCCTTGCCAAACATTTTCCGGAAGATGAAAAAGGCAATGCGAGCGAAGGCAAAGCAATTTTTATTGACTCCAACAATACCTTTGTATTTGGACGTGAGCGGTTAATAGCTGCCGTAGGCCTAGATAATCTGATTATTGTGGATACACCCGATGCCCTATTAGTTACGGCGAAAGGCCATTCGCAATCAGTGAAAAAAGTCGTTGAAACACTCAATCAAGCCAAAGATGAGCGTGGCACTTATCACAGCACGGTGCATCGTCCATGGGGCACCTATACCATCATTGAAGAGGGCCCAGATTACAAAATTAAGCGGATTGTGGTTCACCCTGGGGCGCGCTTATCGCTCCAAATGCACCATCATCGTAACGAGCATTGGGTAGTAATCTCTGGAAATGCTGAAGTCGTGAATGGCGATAAAACCTTACTTCTTAAAACCAATCAATCGACTTATATCCCCAAAGAAACCCAACACCGCTTAAGCAACCTTGGCACTACTCCGCTAGTGATTATTGAAGCCCAAGTGGGCGACTACCTTGGCGAAGATGACATCGTGCGCTTTGCAGACCAATACGGTCGGGCTTAATTTGCCCTTTCTTTGTGCTGAAAGTTTTTCTTAAAAATAGCGCTCTAATCATTGCAGTACTATTAATCGTTCTATTGAGTATTGATGGTTTGAGTTATGCATTTATATCTGCCAATGGCCTCAGTTTTTTTCCGCAATACAAAAAAAATCGATTTCAAGAGCAGCTTAACGAAGCCGTACATTATTTTCCCCGAGGCTATAACGTAGCAGATCCTGTAATGGGATTTGATACCCAAAAAAATGCTTCGCCTGTTGCTTTCAATATGGCAGATGGTAGCTTTGAAATTTTTTCGAACGAGATTGGTTGCTTTGATCACCACACCCTCGCGGAAATTAAAGCCGTTAAAGAATATGATTATTTTGCCGGCGATTCATTTATATGGGGCTATGGCAATTATGCGCAAAACATTCCTTCGGTGTATGAAAAAAAATCAGGACGTTTCTCGGTTAAGTGCGGCATTATTCATTCAGGTCAACAACATCAATTTGAAAAGTTTCAGCGTACTGTTAAGCTAATTGGCTCTTACCCAAAACGGGTTATTCTCGGTTTTTATGAAAATGATGTAGCTAATGATTTTGCCTACCCCCACACTTCAGTCATTGAGGGATATGAAGTCGATACCTTACGCTTTGACCCCCAGCGATTCCAGTTAGTGCCTCGAGATATGGCAGCGGTTCGCAAAGTCATTTTGGCTGGGCTCAATCCAAAATCGCAAAGCTGGATTGTGCGTGCCGATGCCTGGTTAGAAAAATATTCACTTTCTTGGAATCTAATCCAATTTGGTATTCAAAAAGCCAAGCCGCAGGCGCCGAGTACGATTTATGCTATCAGCGAGGGAGTTAGTTACTATAAAGGTAAGGGCTATGAAAGTGCCGATGTCACCAAAAAGAACCGAGCTGCGATTGAACACTGGATTGAAGATGCTAAAACCCATCATTACGAACTATTGATGGTTTTAATTCCGCCGAAACTCCATCATGGCAATACGCAATTTTATGGCGGCTTGCGTGATTATTTGGATAGCAAACAAGTGCGTTTCATTGATCTTACTGAACCTTTTCATGAGTCGGGTTTGCGTTCAGAGAAGCTGTATTGGATGAATGATGGGCACCTACATAATGAAGGAAATGTCTTTGTCGGCGAGTACTTAGCCAAAACAATTGGCGGTGCAAACGCTAAGATAAATAAAAAACTGAATTAATTTCCGGCCACCATCGACATCACGGCCATTCGAACTGCTATACCAAACGTTACTTGCTGCAAAATAACCGACTGTGGGCCATCAGCTACAGCCGATTCAATTTCAACGCCACGATTCATTGGACCAGGGTGCATCACGATGGCATCGGGTTTGGCTAAAGCAAGTCGCGCTTGCGTTAGACCAAACTGCTTGAAGAAGGCGTTGCCCTCTGGAACCTGCCCCTGCTCCATGCGCTCTTTCTGAATGCGCAAGGTCATGACGACATCAACTCCTTTTAGGCCTGCTTCCATCTCATGAAAAACTTTGACACCTAGCATATCTAAATCACTGGGCAATAAACTCTCAGGACCGATCACACGAATTTCAGGACAACCTAAAGTTGTTAAAGCATGGATATTCGATTTAGCGACACGGCTATGCACAATGTCACCAATGATGGCAACCTTTAAATTTCGAAAGTCATGCTTGAAATGGCGCATGGTGTACATATCGAGCAATCCTTGGGTAGGATGCTGATGGCTACCATCTCCCGCATTAATCACATGAACAAAAGTTGGTACATGTTGCGCGATTTCCATTGGTGCCCGCGATACATTGTGACGCACGACCAAGATATCGGCCTGCATAGCAATTAAGTTATCGATGGTGTCAATGAGACTTTCACCCTTGGCTGTTGAAGAGGTTGAAATATCTAAATTGATGACATCAGCCGATAAGCGATTAGCCGCAATTTCAAAGGTCGTGCGGGTGCGGGTCGAGTTTTCAAAAAAAAGATTGAAGACACTCTTACCACGGAGTAATGGCACTTTTTTTACTTCGCGGGCTGGGTCGGTAACGCTAACAAATTGCTGAGCAGTATCAAGAATCTGCACAATTTGTTCTTTTGGCATCCCTTCTAACGTAAGCAAATGCGTCAGCTCACCAGCTGCATTAGTTTGCTTAACAGCTTGCGTAACTACTTGCTTAACCATTGCGCTCTTCAATATGAAAATGAAAAAGGCCAGTAGCGTCTTTTTCTAAAGCTAAAATTTGCTCCTCAGGCAAATCAATAAACTCGGCGACAAAATCGGCGGTGATGGGTAATTCGCGTTTACCGCGATCAGCCAACACCATTAACTCTACTTGAGCTGGGCGTCCAAAATCAAATAATTCATTTAAAGCGGCGCGCACGGTGCGGCCAGTTGAGAGTACATCATCAATTAAAATAATATGCGCGCCATTTACTTCAAAGGGTAAATGGGTAGGCATCGTGCTGGCGCTTCGCATCGCGCTTAAGCCTTTTTCAGCATAGTCATCGCGATGAAAGGCCACATTAATGACGCCAAACTGCGGTAAGACTAAATCTTTTGCTAGGCGCTCGGCCAGCCAAGCACCACCAACGGCTAAGCCAGCCAAACAAAACTGTGGGTGCGCCGGAGTCAATTTAGCCGTGACTTCGCGCGCTTGTAGTTCGCCCAATAATTTGCGGTACAACGCTTCAGCTTTCATGCTTTATTCTGCTCTACAGAGTATGGGTTTTCTTGAAAATATTGCTCAAGAATTAAACAGGCTGCATGCGAGTCTAATTGATCTTTAGCCTGGGGAGCTAAATTTGGCTCATTTTCGAGCACTGCCGAGGTGTAACGCTCGTCAACCCAAGCAACTGGCAGCGCAAACCGCCCCTGCAATTGTTGCCCAAAGCGTCGCGCCTTTGCTGTCATCGCATGCTCTGCGCCATCAGGATGTAAGGGTAAGCCAACCGCTAAGCGCGCTGGTTGCCACTCGACTAACAGCCTGTGAATTGCCTCAAAGCCTTGGCTGGTTTGCGTCTGGGTAATTACTGGTAAAGCTTGGCTAGTTTGCGTCAGCGAGTTTCCAATTGCAACACCAATGCGGCGAATTCCATAGTCAAAGGCCATGACCGTAATGGCCTCAGGCATGCCCTGCCTCTCCCGATAAATGGGATAAATCAAATCCTAAGGATTTCATGGTGCGCTGATAACGCTCTCCGGATGGGGTATCAAAAATAATATCGACCATACTCTCACGGGGTAGTGGCACGTTAATCCAGCCATTCAGAGCGATTTCTTCTTCGAGCTGACCCGCACTCCAGCCCGCGTAACCTAAGGTCAACATGAACTTTTTAGGGCCGCGTCCTTGTGCGACTGCTTCAAGAACATCTTTTGAAGTGGTCATCGTTAGTCCCCCAGGAATTGAGATCGAGGAGGAGTAGGCTAATTCAGCATCGGGCTCGTGCAACACAAAACCGCGCTCAACTTGAACTGGGCCCCCGAAGTAAACTGGTTGCTCTAATAAAGGCGCAATTTCTAATTTAAGTTCAATTTTGTCAAACAGACTGGCTAAATCGACTTCAGTAGGTCGATTGATCACCAAGCCCATCGCCCCTCTTTCGGTATGCTCAAAAAGATAAATAACCGCGCCAGCAAAATTGTCATCAACCATGCCTGGCATCGCAATTAAGAACTGATTGGCAAGATGGTCTGCTGAATAGGAGTCCGTAGACGCTGGGTCTGAAGCTGAGAAAGCTTGATTAGACGTACTCATTGACTTTCATTTTAGCAAATCCTAAATCTTTCCGGTAAGCCAATATCCCACTAAACCAACAGTTTCATGTAAAAAATTAGCCCATTGTTGTGCCCCGAGGGTCAGATCAAAGCCAGTCCAATCGAGATAACTACGAGTTTGATAGTCCACCGGAAAAGGCAATACGGTAATGCCTTGCCGCTTAAAAATCTGTGTCGAGCGCAACATATGACTGGCAGAAGTCAGCAAAATCCAGGGTTGCTTAGCGCCGCCCGCTTCAATCAGTAAAGGCTTGAGCAGCACTGCGTTTTCATAAGTATTACGCGAACGCCCTTCAAAATATCCCCGGTGAGCGCCTAAGCCCTGCTCTTGAATCAGTTGTTTAAAAGCCTCTGCTTCAGGCATGCCCTGCGGCGACAAGTCGCCTGAACTACCTGTAAAGATGAAAGGCAAATCGGGATACAAGCGCATTAATTCAAAAGCTTTGGTTGCGCGCTCGGCAGCCGACCCTAAGGCAACCTGCTGGCGATCGCTAGTGGTATCGCCATCAATTGCCCCGCCTAAAATAATTAAGCCGCCGACCTTTTCAGGCTGCAGGTTCTTTAAATCTGTCGGTGGAATGGCATTTTCAAGCGCTCTTAAAGGTAACTCGGATAGGGGTAAATAACCAATAATAAAAAATCCCATGAGGGTGATTTGCAGGAAGCGTTTACAAAGTGCATATTTTCTTAAGAGTAAAAATAGCAAGGCAAACAAAACAGTGAGTAAAACCAAATTGAGTGGTTCAAGGCAAAATTGGGTAATTTTGCTAGCAATAAAAAATAAGGAATCCATCTGTCTTATCTTAGTGGATATAGATTGGCCAGTGCCGAATACACCTGATTAGCCAATTAGCTCTAAGATAGCGATTATGAGCAATGGAACCTCCCGCAAAGGCCTCGTTTGGTTACGCCGTGACTTACGCCTCTATGACCATGCGGCACTTAAGCATGCTTTGTCTGAGTGTCAAGCGGTCTTTATTTGCTTTATTTTTGACACCGACATTCTTGATGGCTTGGCAGGCCAACATAGTAATGCCGACCCTAGTAAACCTACCTTACTAAAATTTGATCGGCGCGTTGATTTTATTTGGCAAAGTTTAGCCGAAATCGATCTTGAATTGCGCAACCAAGGCAGCGGTTTAATTGTTCGGCACGGTAAAGCCGCTGAGGAAATTCCGCTGCTTGCTCAAGCCTTGGGAGTAAGTGCGGTGTACACCAATCATGACTATGAGCCATCTGCAATTGCACGCGACTTAGCCGTATCTCAAGCGCTTAAAAAAAATGAAATTGGTTTTTATGACTTTAAAGATCAAGTGATTTTTGAGAATCAAGAAATTCTGACGAATTCGAATACCGTATTTTCCGTTTTTACGCCTTACAAAAATAACTGGTTGCGTAGTTTGCGTGAAACCGATTTAGCGCCACATAACTGCCTGCCGAAAGCCGGCCAATTAGCACGCCTACCCAAGGCATTCGATGTCGGCCTACCTTCAATAGAGTCCTTAGGCTTTCAGCCCACTGGTCTTGAACAATATTTGCCAGCAGGTAGTAAAGGTGGGGAATTATTTTTAAATGATTTTTTAAAGCGCATTGACCAATACCAAATTGGTCGTGATTTTCCAGCGCTCAAAGGAGTGAGTTATCTTTCGACCCATCTACGTTTTGGTACGCTCTCGATCCGCGGTCTAGTGCGCGAAGCGCATCGACGGATGTTAGCAGGCAGCTTAGGAGCAACTACCTGGCTTAGTGAACTTATTTGGCGTGATTTTTATTTTATGATTCTGGCAAATCACCCCCGCCTCGCCAATGGGGCTGCTTTTAAACCTGATTATGACAAGATAGTTTGGGAGGCCGGCCCAAAAGCCAAGAAATTATTTACGGCTTGGTGTGAAGGCAAAACAGGTTACCCATTGGTAGATGCAGCAATGCACCAACTCAACCAAAGTGGTTATATGCATAATCGCTTACGCATGGTGGTAGCTAGTTTTCTTAGTAAAGATTTAGGGCTCGATTGGCGCTGGGGCGAGGCTTACTTTGCCACTCACTTAACTGATTTTGAATTAGCCTCCAACAATGGGGGTTGGCAATGGGCGTCTTCCTCGGGCTGCGACTCACAACCCTATTTTAGAATTTTTAATCCGATTACCCAGTCAGAACGTTTTGATGCACAAGGTAATTTTATTCGCCGCTACATACCCGCTTTAAGTAAGCTCTCCAATAAATCGATTCATGCGCCTTGGCTGGCCGGACATATTGAACTTGAAGCCGCAGAAATTCTCCTCGGCCGCGATTACCCAGAACCGATCATCGATCACGATGTCGCCAGAAAAAATACCTTAATCCGTTATAGCGTAGTGAAAAAAGTGACCGCATAATACTTTCATATGAATTCATTAGAATAGGCTTATGACCAAAATTTATGCCGTGGGCGACTTACAAGGATGTTCTGCTCAACTCGATGAATTAGTTAGCCTCTTGCCTGAAGGCTCTAAGCTAATTTGCTTAGGTGATTTGGTTAATCGTGGCCCAGATTCACTAGGGACCTTGCGCCGCCTGAAATCGTGGCAAGAAGCTGGCAAAGTGGAATGTATTTTAGGTAACCATGACCTCAATTTATTAGCCCGCGACGCAGGTTTACGTGGACCAAAAGCGCTTGATACCCTTGATGACATTCTCAATGCCCCTGATCGCGCTGAGTTAATTGATTGGTTACGTTATCGTCCCTTGGCACTCAGTAATGGCAAAGCCTTATTTGTTCATGCTGGTGTTTTACCGCAATGGGATTTGCAGCAAACCCTTGAGTGTGCCAAGGAAGTAGAAAAAGCCCTGCGCAAAAAAAATAATCGTGATTTTTTGGCGAATATGTATGGCAATACCCCGAATCAATGGAAATCCTCTCTTAAGGGTGTAGATCGCTTACGGGTGATGACCAATGCCTTTACCCGCTTGCGCTTTTGCACGCCACAAGGAGAAATGGAATTCGACAGCAGCGAGGGGGTTGCCACTCCACCCTTAGGCTGTGTACCTTGGTTTAATGTGCCCACGCGCAAAACGCGCAATATTCAAATCTTTTTTGGTCACTGGTCGACGCTCGGTTTGCTCGTACGTAAAAATACTGTTTGTCTCGACACAGGTTGTGTCTGGGGTGGCAAACTAACTGCCGCTGAAATTCACAGTAGAGGTCCTAAGCTAGACCTACTCACCGTCGATGGCTACGATCACCCGATGAAAATGTAATTCAGTTTTATCGCGCTTTATTTTAGGGTTTGCATTGCCTTATCGGTTGCCGCTACGATTTCATCGATGATGGC
>Ga0214164_1001495_pt1 | contig 13142 bp, 18 predicted proteins | sample TroBogepilimnion_13_FD_153003 | JGI IMG/M metagenome (GOLD analysis project Ga0214164, IMG submission 153003) | Freshwater microbial communities from Trout Bog Lake, WI - Practice 03JUN2009 epilimnion v4 | ecosystem: Environmental > Aquatic > Freshwater > Lake > Epilimnion/Euphotic zone ...
CTTTGGTGTAACGAGCAGACAAGCTGTCGTACAAGTTATCTTCAATCGCCTCTTCAGTGATTGAGAAACCCAAAGCAATGGTTTCGTGGTTATAGCGAGTTGTCCATGCCTCTTGTGCATTGTCATAACTGATGGCTGTGCCCTCGTTTTTAACAGGTGCTGCTGAGAAGCCAGACAGTTTGGTCTCTTCCTCGAATGAACGCTCAGAGGTCTCTGTTTCATAGATCTCTTTGTGCTCTTCGCCGTAACGTGCATACTCCAAACCGAACAAAGCGTTCAAGCCGGGGAGCAGCTCTTTCAATAGTTGTGCGCGTGAAATAGCCATTTGTTAGCTCCTTAATTAAACGCCATTAGCATTGAAGTAACTATGGTAACCAAAGTTCCATGTCACCAACACTTCGGGATATCCAGTGAATGTGAAGTTAACAGCGGAAGATTGCGCAGAGGCAACAGCCGTATTAATTGTCACGCTAGTACCAGACACAGCGGTTACATAGGTGTTTGAACCTGCTGTAATGCCGGGGCCAGTGACTGCCATTCCTGGGACGATGCTAGAGTTAGCTGCAGACAATGTGATTGTCGTAGAGCTAGAAGTACCAGCTTGCACATAAGACACTGCTGTATCAGGGACAATACCCACGATACGCATCGCTGCGCTGGTAGTAATTGGTGTGCTTACAGTAGCGGATGCAGAAATTGCAACGCCAGCAAGAGAGTCACCAGTGGTTGTAGAACCAGTATTGCCAGCGGCAGCGCCAATGTAATAAGCATTGGAACCAATGAACGCTTGGTTAGCGTAAGCAATAGTAGTGCTACCACCTGTACCGGCTGGGTTAACGACCACGGCTGATTTGAAAACAGCTTGAGGATCATCAACTACATAGCCAAGGGCGTCAGGAGCAGTTGTACTAGCTTGCCAGTATTGGTAACGATTCTTACCATAAATGGGGCCGCCAGTGGTGGAGTACTCACAACCAACGAACACACCGATTGTTCCAGCTACTGCTGAAGAAGCGTTGTATGCCAAGGATGAGACTACGAGATTACCGATGTTTGCACCGGTACCGATTTGAACAACGTCGCCGTTGAACAAGCTTGTGCCGTAACCATTCACGATGGGGAACATACGAGTAGAACCCGCATAAACACGTCCACCGATCAAGTTAACAGGCTTCAGGCCGTAAGGGGCCGAAACTGTAGGATAAGCCATGTTAATTCCTTAAAGATTAAGAACCAGAACCAAATGTAACCTTCGAACGTTTCTCTGAGAACAGAGGCATTCTAGGGTCGCTGTCTTTCAAGAAATTGTTATCCACGGAGTCCATTTGAGCTTGGTTTTGTTTTGCGTAGTACGCATCACGTTGTTGCAAAAACTCTTCTGGGATTCTGCAGAGTAACAATCCGCCTACCTCGATATTGCCTTTGAATCGGCCTTCTTCGGTGGCGTGCATCATCATCTCAGGATAATCTTCCGCTTTGCAGGGTTCATATCCTTCTCTGAACTTAGAGGAAATGTTACTGGGATCAGACTGCCCCATTGTGCTAATGCGAATGTATCTATGTTTCCAACCGGGCCGGGGGTCAGGCATAGGTAGAGTCTCAGGCGCCCTCCACATCGTTGGACGTTGGGTGGATGCTCTCGAATCTAGTTCGCGCGATAGTCTACTTTGTGCTGTCATGATTAGTTACTCCTCACTTGTTCTTCCGCAACCTTTTTGGCATAGAGTTCCAAAGGAACACCAAGCCGCTTGGCGATATTTACCTGAGTCTGAGTCAGCACGATCTTTTTGGGCGCTGTGCTTCTCGTAGCAGGTGCTACGTTTGATTTGGCTGGCCGCTGAGGGGGTGGCGCATCAGCAGGTTTCTCAGACTCAAACGCATCTGGGAAAACTTGTTTCAACCGAGAATTTAACTTCTCGTAATACTCTTCGGACGATGGGTTAACGCCAGACTTGAGGAGTTTCGCATGGTACCCCAACGCAAAGCTGGTCATTTCATCATCGTTTCCGAACCACGGATTCTTTTCCCGCCACGCTTCCGCTTTGGGGTCAACCACTGTAGTTGGAGCCGCTTGAGCCGTTTGTACTTCATTTTTACTATCTTGTAAAGGGGTCGGCTTAAAATTGTTAACTTTATCAGCCTTTATCTTTGCAGCCGTTAGCTCTTCTTGTGCAGCCAACAGTGCTTCAGAATCTCCCGCTTCATAAGCGTTTTTGTACTTGGATTTAGCCTCTTCGATCTCTGTATTGACTACGCGTTTAGCGCTTTCAATCAAAGCTGTTTGGCTTTCGCTCAGTGAGCCTTTGAGTTTTTTATTCTCTTCGGCAATCACTTGGGCTGCACGAATGGCTTCTTCTCGCTCACGTTGGGCAGCCTCTGCCTTGCGGCGTTCTTCGTGATAACCCTTAGTAAAGTGTTGTATCCTTTTTCTGACACTCTCGTCATACTTGGCTAGTTCATCCGCTTGAAAATCCTGTGGAGGTTCATCCATGGGTTTGCGGTTGCGATCCTCTGGGGGAGTATCGTCTTCGATTTCAATCTCGACTTCCTGTTCAGTTGCTTTATCAACTTCATCAGGGAACTTAAAGTCTTCACCTCTAAATGTTGCCATGTTTTACTCCTTATGACGCACGTGTAATCCCACGGGGATCTTCAACCACAGCCTCGACGTTGTCGTCATTGATTAGACGGAACTCTCTGCCATGGATCTTCAAGCGGGTGCCTGAATTGGGTCTGACGATTACGAAATCGCCAATCTTGCAACGAGGCCCACTAGGGAACCTTGTTGTATCTGAATAGGCTTCTGGGCCCATCTTGATGACAAACAACACTGGGGTGAGCATCTCTTCTTTCCAAACTTCTTGGCTAGATTTGATAATCCCAATCTCGCTGTCTGCATACTCTTCCATCGCTTCGGGGACTACAGTTAATAGCATGAATCCCTTGGGGTCTGGAATCTGTTTGGCCTTTTGTTCTGGATCTTTATTTAAAATACCAGAAAGGTCTACAGCACTTACATCGAAGTTACTCGTCATCTTCATCATCCTTTAGTTTACGCACGAGGTCGGCTATCTCTCTTTGTGCAAGGGTAAGGCCTCGGATTACCCCACACATATTTTGGTACTCACCAAAATCCTTCGCAGCACCTTCGCTCATCGGTGCGGTATATGAATCTTTAATCTCTTCGAGCTTTTTAAGCAAGTGTTCAAGCAGTCTGTCGTCCATATCAATACCTACTTTCATGAAGCCATTTGGTTGCAATCCATTTTTCACCTTCTATAACAGGTGAGCCGCCATGCAATGTTGCGGTTGAATGGTCGGGTTTGTCATAGCTAAAAAACAATGCACTCCCAGCCTGTGGCAATATCTCTAAGCTATTGGCATCAGGAAATATGGTAGAGCCGCCACGTATGGGCGTACTTAAATACAAAATCAATGTGGCAACTCGTTGACCACCTTTTTTTAACAGCTCTGCTGTCCCACCATGAGCTAAATCAAAATAGTCAAAGTGGGGTTTGTACTGCTGTCCATTTTCGTATCTAAGGATTTGAAAGCCTTCACCCCGATCAACAGGCCAATTTAATAATTTACTGATTCTAGTTTCAAGCCTATCTATCAAAGGTGTTTGACCCCGCTGATAAAACGAACCTGAGCTTGTTCGCCCCGGATGTTTGACTGCACTACCTGTCTTATTGTCAATAACTGTAGAGTCTAATACCTTATCTTTTATACCCTCAATCATTTCATTGCATTCTTCCAACGATAAAAAGTTATTAAACAACACAACTCTTGGGTGCTTTAATTGCATCGCTACTTGTATATTTTGTCCATCAATGTTTATATAAGATGGGTTATCTAATAACTTAGGTTCTGGGATTGTTGGCAAAGCTTCCTCTATCGTCCAATGATAAAACACATATATTGTTCTTTGGCTTTCCCCGCATAATAGTTCATCTCTCCAATGCGGAAATGTTCGCCCTTCCATAAACGCCCCATACCCTAACGGTGTATGCACTTGAATATGTTCTTCTTGCCAAGATTCTGGCTGCGTATCATCTTTCCATTCGCCTTCATAAGTCTTCATGCTAATGCACAAAGGCCAATCCAAATTATTTCTGTCTTCTATGCAAACGCTTAGAGTTATATCTAACCCCGGACGATCAGTATGAAGCCCCAAAAAACTGTGGCGACCATACGTTCTGGTATAGGAATTAGCAAACTTTAGCCCAGGATATTTATGTTTAATCTTATCTGTAACTCGATCAACATACGCTAAAGTAGCAGGGAGGTTATAAACTCCGCTGCTATTGCGATAGTACTTCTGACCGTTTTCATCAGTCTTTTCGGCAGCGTCAAACGCAGCTACCATAGAAGCACATTCTTCTGGACTAAAGATTGGAATGCTCATTCGCTAGGTGTTCCTTGTGGCTGGTTCATCTGAGCGTCTGCTTGCTGCTGTTGAATGTCCATCTTCTCACGAGCTTGTTGAGCCTTTGTCGCCATATCTAAGATATGCTTTTCTTGCTCTTGCTTGAGTTTGGCTTGATGTTCTTTCTCCGCATGCACTAAGCTTTGTCTGTGCTGGTGCTCAGTGTGGTGCATCTGCTGGGTGGCTTGCGCTACGTCCATGATATGCTGCTGGTTAAGCTGCTCGGGTGTTTGAACTGCGTTTTGCGCTGGTTGCGCTTGTGCTGCCTGTACCCCAGCTTGCTGTTGTTTCAACTGTAGCTCGGCTTGCTTGAGTGCCAACTCGCCCTGAACTTTATGAGCTTGTGTCTGAGCTTGCGCTGCCTTGATCTGCAACTCTTGCTGCTGCATTTGAACCAAGGGATCTTGAGCTTGTTGCTGAGCTTGCTGTTGTGCTGCCATCGCTTGATGCTGCTGTGTGAGCTGCACTGCGGCTTGGGCCACGAGCCTAGACAACTGAACCTCTTGATCGGGTGGCAACTTGGCATCTGGTGCTGGCATCTGCACGCCCAACTGCTTCTCAATCTGGCTTCTATACTGGAATGCCAAGTGGTCTGCAATGTGTGCTTGGATCGCTGCTTGCATCTGTTGCGCCATGGGGTTCTGCCCAATCTGCTGAGCAATCATGGGATCCTGCATGAACGTAGAGTGCACTGCAATGTGCGCGTCGTGATCTTGGAAGATGAAAGCTTTTGTAGGCTTTCCTTTGAGGAAGCCCATGTTCTCACTGATCGGATCTTTGGGCATCTCGTCATCTTCAGTCGGCACCAACTTGTCGGCGTTCTTCACACCCAACACCTCGATCATCTGACGGTGCAACATCGGTAAATCATAGATCTGTGGAGCGCTTTGCGACAACTGAATCACAGCTTGGTACTGCATGATTCGCTGAGCCATTGTGCTTGAGTTGGGATCCGATACTGGGATCACCTCTACCAAGTCGTAGTCAGACTGTTTGGCTTTACGATCTGCTTTGTCTGGGTCGTATGCATAGGATTTCGGCGCATGCTCTCTGATGATTTCTTTCAAGAGCTTGAACTCTTGTCTCATCGAATAGTGCACACGGGCTTGCACTGCAGACATGGTCTTGAGCTGTCTCTCCAATAGAGCTAGCGTAGTACCCACAGGTGCGTTGGCACCCATGTCAGACACGTTCATATCTGCAATTGAACCAAGTCTTCTACCTTCGTCTGTGATCTCTTTAAGTAGACCTGCCAGAACCTGACTGGGTTCTTTGTATGGTAAGGGCATGATGTTGTCACGCAGTGCGCCTGACGCAATGTCCACATCTCTAAACTCTCCGGGGGCGATCGGTGTATCGTCTCCCTTAGTACGCAGCCCACGGGTCTTCAACCCTCCGGGCAAGTTAGAGAGCGTACCTGCATCAACGAGCTGTCTGATGATCGATGTACCTGCACGGGCGTAGCCACCAATCAAGTGGATGTATCCTAAACCATAAGCGCCAAAACCTGGCACATAGTCGTACTGAACTAAGTGGTCTCTCTTGAGTTTGAGTGGGTCTTTCTCTTTCCAATTGCGGTAGATCGATAGAACCTTGCGCGTGCCTTTTTCAATCGAGATGATATAAGGTCTGGCGATGCCATCCTCATCTTCAAACATCGGCAAGTCATAGTCAACTTGGATCTCACAGATCTGATAGCGCTCATCGTCTGTCAATGAGTAACCTTGCTCTTCAGCTTTTTTCTTCTCGACATCGGTGTGAATCTGTGTGGGTTCACCTAACTCAATATCACGATAGAACCCTGAAACCTGCAGCTTTCTAATGTCATTCTTGGTCTTTCTCATGATGTGAGTCACACGCTCAGCCATGCGTGCACCACTGGATCCATAAGGAATAATCACATCTTCTGCGGGGATATAGATCGAAGTCTGTCTACCAATGTTGGGGTCATAGTAAACTTTCTTGAACGCTGATCCTGTCAAACCTAAGTTGAACAACATCCTCTCATGCTCTGGTCTGTACTCAGGCATGCCCTCGGTCAACTCATAGTTCATATCAGCGCCAACTCGCTCAGCGGCTTCTTCCTTGAGCTTATCTATCGCACCAATGATCTCAGTCTTAACGGGGCCCGCAGCAGGGAAAGTCTCAATGATCGTTTCACTTTGAAAACGTACAGCAGCTTCTGTGAGGAGTGGGGAGTAAACGCCACAAGCACCGTTCCATGGTTCGGTTCTTTCCTCATACTTCATCCCCAATACTTCTAAGCCCTTGACGAGCATCTCAACCCAATCTTTTCTTGAGTTGATATCTGCCTCCACAAGCTCCATGAGGCCACTGGAAATTTTCCCAAGCTCACCGTCGTCTAAGTACTCGGCTAAGTTGTCGTCAAATTCTGTAGGGCCTAAGTCCTCTTCGCCTTCTGGCTCCGCTTCCTCACCCGCAATTTCAATTTCGATCTCTCCAACGTCTGGGTCAAGACCCTGCATGATCCCTTGAGGCGCGGCGTATAAACTCTTTTCCATGATTGATCCTTAATAATATGATGAACGTCGGCCTGATTTGAAGTAGACTCTTTCTTCCGGCTCGTCACTCGGCAGTCTCAAGAAACCACCTTGCCTAAAACGCATGAGTGCAAGTGTTGTCGCGTCCACCAAGTCATCATGTTCTCCTGATGGGAATGCAGCGATCTCATCTACTAACTCTTCGGCCCAACGGGTCTCGGGTACCCAAACTTTACCAGACGCAATGATGTCAGCTACCGAGTTTAATCGCGCAATCTTGTCTTGTCCACGACTAGGCGTGTAGTCTTGAACCGGTATTCCCATGGCTCTTAGCTCATATATTAGGGGTGCTCCAGTCGCTTTTTTCTCGATTAACACCCCATCTGGCTGCCATTCTTGGTATTCTTTGAACACATCGTGCTTCAAATCTATCCACTCAACACGCCTTCTATAAGTGTTTAAAAGGATCAAATTGGGCAAATTATGGTCTTTATTGTTGTAAAAAACGCCCCAAAGTGTGCCCGCAGAGTAGTCAGCACGCTGAGTTTTCTCATATGCCGTGTCCCAAGTCTGCAAAATATAGTCACATTCAGGCGGTTCTTGCTCTGTCCATATCTTCCACCAGTCTCTTTTGATGATCGCAGACTCGTTTCCAACAGGATTTTGCTGGTATTGGGCTTGCCATTTTGCATTTGGCAACTCTTCTCTGAGTGCATTTAGCTCATTTAATGACCAAAACTCCGGCCATAGGGGGTTTCCCGAGGGCAAAATCGCCGGAAATTCAATGACTTCCCACTCTTCACCACCCCTAGAAGCACTTGCTTTGATGACTTGTCCAGTCAAATCTCTCATTGACCAGCGTGTCATCACGATCACAATTGATCCACCCGGCTGCAAACGCTGCCTTGGGCCAGACGTATACCACTCATAAACTTTATCATAGACTTCTGGGTTCGTCGCCGCCATCGCAGCTTCTTGTTCTGAGTGTGGGTCGTCAATAATAAGTATGTCAGCACCCTTACCGGTCACAGCACCGCCTACACCAATCGCAAAATAATCTCCGCCTTTTGATGTGTTCCAGCGACCAGCCGCCTTGGAGTCTGCTTGCAAGTTCAGATCCGGAAAGATTTCTTTGTATACTTCGCTATCCACAAGGTTACGGACTTTACGCCCAAAGCCTACCGCCAATTCCGCAGTGTGTGAAGTCTGGATGACTTTTTTGTGTGGATATTTTCCAAGAAACCATGCAGGTAATAAATAACTAGCAAACTCGGACTTAGTATGACGAGGAGGCATATTAATAATAAGACGCTTACACTCGCCGCGAGCCACACGCTCAAACGCTTCAGCCATCCTAGCATGGTGTCTCCCTGATATAAATGTTGGCCACACCTTCTGTGTGAACTTTAAAAACTTGGCTCTGGCAAGTTCTTGCTCTTTGAGCATCTCCAAATGGATGAGCTGTTTCTCCAATACCCGCATCTCCGACTCTGACAGCCTTGGCAGAATTTTGTTTATATCTTTAAGAGAGACGTCTTGGACTTCACTCATCGATGGAATCGTTCTCTAAATCAGATGTACTTATTGCCGTTTCAGACACTGCACCTAGGTGAGTATCCAGATCGTCTAGCGGAGTGATGTCGCTGATATCCTCATTGCTATTAAGTAGCCTTTTGACTCTTTCTTTGATCGAGTTCTCAAGCGACTCCGACGACTTATGATTGATGGTGATTTCGCTACGGTTGGTAAACAAACCAACGTCCGAGTGCTTACCCAGCAGTTCAAGAGCTTTGATTTCAATTTTGTAATCTCCGCAATCAGCTAACTGAACCAATTTATTGGTGATGAAATTTCTAGCTTGCTGCGCATCCTCAAATGTCTGGTAGTCGTGTTGACTAATTATATTGAGGGCGGCTTTGGCAACACCGGGGTTGCTAATGTGTTTGGGGGTGTTGGTGGGCTGAGTGGTTAACTCAACTGCTTTCTTTGCGTCGTCTGCAGTGAAGTCGATTGCCCCGCCTAGTTGTTCCAAGAGCTTCGCAGTATTGACAGCGACAGCTATAGCATCCGTCTGAGTCGCAGGCTCCTCATCGGACATATCGAAAGGGATTGGGTATTCCCTAGAAGGTTCAACTTTAAGCATCGGGTAAACGCACCGAGTAGTGATGGCTGAAATATACCATAGATATATTTTTTTGCAAGGGGGGATCCTTTTTTGATACCGGGGGGTCACCTAATATAGAAGGGGTGGGGTTTAGTTATAACGAAATTTTAAAAATGGGTATCGGGTGTGCAGAACACAGTGTAGAGATATCTAGGATTCTTTTCCTGCATTTCGGGGGATACCACTCCGGTGGGTCTTTGCTTTCAACCTCTAACATTGTTAGCCCTAGGTCAATACAGTTTAATTTTCGTGTGAACACAATTTGATTTTGATTCTTTTTTGTGGTACAATATAACCATGCAAACGATAAAACGATTGCATACATTGTTTAACATTAACTAACGAAGGGTTTCATTATGACAACGACAATCACTACACACGAAGACGCAACGATTTTAGATCTTATTAATAATGTAGCAGACGCAGTTAAACGCAAGTACGGCGCAACTAAGGCGCTCGCAGTTAAATTGTGCGACACTTTACCCGCTGAATGGTACAACGTTGAGCACTCGGATCAATCCGAAGATGCTAAGCCAACACTCGCAGTTGCACAGTTATTCCGTGACACGTTGCGCAATGCCGGACATAAAAATCCGTCGGTTGAGTGGACACGTGTTCGCAACGAAGGCAGAGTATTTGCCGAAGGCGCTCCAGAATCCGAAGGCGCCGGTGCAAAGAAGCGCACTCTTAAACTGCGATTAATCGAAGAGTTGACTAAGTTGCACAAAGCCGGTCTCGCTGAGAAGTTCGTTAACGAAGACGAAGCCGAAGCACTCACAAGCATTGCTAGCGCATTGATAGCGCTCAAGGTTGACCTCAACATGATTAAGTAAACGTGAGAAGCCCTAACAATGTTAGGGCACTCTTCAACCCAAGGGGAAAATTATGGATTATCAAGTATGCTTAGGTTTATTATTTATCGTGACTATCGTTGCATGGATAAGCGCAGAGGTCACATACTATCGGAGCACTAAAAATGGTTGAATTACTTTGCGCAGTGGTTATTGGTATTGTAGTCGGTGGTGTTTTAACTTTATTGGAGGGTTTATAAAATGTCTTCATACGGATCTAGCTCTCAACTTATAGAACTGAGCCCCGAACGAAAAGCATATAGGGATTTTCAGGATATCAAATCAACTGTGAATGTCACTAACCCCGAAGCGCATGTATGGTTTCTAAATTGGCTTAAAGAAAAAGCAAGCCCCGAATTAATGCGCTTATACTTACTTGAGTATGAGACCTAACATTGTTAGCCCTGATTAACTAAGCCCGCTTTAAGCGGGCTTTTTGCGTTGGGGTTCGTTTTTGTTCTTCAAGCTCTCTGCGTTAGCAGAGAGTATATCAGACGTTTTTAGGAAATCCATAGGGACAAACCCTAATATGCCAGTTCCCATAAGAATGTGCATTGTTACGCCTAATGTTACGAAAATTGTGTCTTTGTTATACAACACATCGCTGGAAACCCGCATGAATCCTAGATTGTTACATGTTACGTTTTTTTAGACAATTGAATGAAACTTTGGGAGCACGAACATGAGGAAGCCCTCGGCAAGAGCATTCTGTGCTACATTTGATTTTCCAAGATCATATAAAAATGAGTATAACAATATAACTTACATAACATTTAATTTTTTTTAGTTTAGAATCAAGTACTTACAAGCGTTATGTTTTTTTTCTGCCTATTTTTTAAGCATAACATTGCGAAACACTGTACCACAAATAGCGCAACGACACTTCCGATGTAATTCTAGAGCTTGCAGTAATACCCAAGTATTCACTTTTTCAATTCAGTCCCACCCAAGACCAACGAGAGACCAAAGAGTTGACATAGGTATAACATTGTGGTACAATATAGGCTGAAGCAGGAAAAACTTAATGAGCGCAAGCGAATTATGCTTCAACAACACTCTCAACCCCTAACAATGTTAGGCAACAACGAAAGGTTACTTATGGACTGGAAAGAATGTCTTTCGTGCGGTGACGATATCCGCATCGAGCGTTGGCAACTCGGCTATCGCTTCTGTTTATTCTGTGGTGAAGATCAAGCACGTGCTGAGCGTGCATCGTGGACTATCATTCAAGAGTACACCAAGGGCAACTACATGTTAGTTACACCTGCCAACGTACACACAACACTCAAGCAGACTAACCCAAAGGAGAATAGAGCGTGACTAAACCTATCCCGAACTACAAAGCACGTGACTACGTGCAACGCAAAGAGCGTTTTGATGGTGCTAATGTATACGCAAGATGGCACAGGCGCAGTGATTCACTGCAAAGCAAGCAGACCATATACGTGGTTTACTCGTATGGGAATCACTTCCCGATGTTTGTTTACGATGCCGACGCTGACGTATGGGTAGAGAATTCCGATAAGTTCTCGGCAACAACATCAAAACAACGAACACAACTGCACCCATTGTGTGACACATTAAAGCGTCCGTTAGAAGACGTAAAGTTAGTTGCGGCTTATGGTATCTGTGGACTATTAAATAAGGAGTAAAAAATGACTGAGTTATTAGATGAATACTGCAAACAGTATTTTGGACACAAAGACTGGGAGATGGACTTCAAAGACGGCAATTTAATTGTTACTTTCTACGCCAAACCAAGACCCGATTACATACCCGAGGAGAACGAAGATGAGTGAAGCGAATTGGATAGTTATTACCGGCAACATTTTAGATGGGTTTCTGTTTCACGGCCCTTTTGAAACTGCAACACAAGCAAGTGAGTATGGGTATGACAATTTCGACGAATCAGGGTTTTACATCAATCAAGTATTCAAATTAGAGGAGAGCAACGATGACTGAAGGCGACTACTTAAAAGCACTTGAGTTAATCAAGGAAGCCGAACGCAACATCAGGGAGGGCGATTATGACTTTGCTCATATCAACATATTGGAAGCCCTAACATTGCTTGACGAGCGTGAGCGAGTCATGGGTGAAGAAGATGAACGACTTTGATGATCGACCGGAGTGGATTGTGTACAGAATAATTGGACAACCATTCAGTTTAATAGCCACGACCAAGCCAGTGTGGGACTCGATGATGGAGCACCCAAGAACAATAGAGCGAGTTGAGGTGATTGCTGAGGACTTAACTTACGAAACTGCAAGGAAGATGATAGGACTAACCAAAGGAGAACGAGAATGAATGACCGACGGAGCGAATTGATATCACGCGTGATCTTTCTGATTGCGGTTATTGTGGTATGTGCAGATTTATTTATCTGGAGGAGAGGATGAAGCTAACCAAGTACTACGTGACCGGATACAACCCACGGTTCGGCAACTGGAGTGCACAAGTGTACGAATGTGCAACGATGGAGAATGCGAAACTTAGATTTTCCCTTGAGTTTCCATACCTCAAAACAATTAAGGCTTACGCCCTACGGACAGACTAAATGCTTGACTCAGGTATTATTCTGTGGTACAATGTTATTAAAAAAGAATTGATTTCAAACCAACCCCCTAACAATGTTAGGGATATTAACCTAGAAGGAACTAAAAATGTCAGAAGTAAATTTCGGTAAGTCAATTACATTGAAGCAAGCATCAAAGCTCATTCAATCCAACCCTGAGACTCGTTTTCTACTTGAAGGTGAGCCGGGCATTGGGAAGTCATCCCTATTAGAGAGTATAGCCAACGGCATGGGCTACGACTATGCCTACATCGACGTGCCGAACATGGATTTGGGTGACATTGCGATGCCTGTGATTGACCACGACACCAAGACTACCAAGTATTACCCTAATGCTAGGTTCAAGATTCACGAAGGCAAACCACTGGTGATCATGCTCGACGAGTTCACCAAAGGTGCAGACCCTGTGAAGAATATGCTCCATCCCATGCTAGAGAAGGCGAATCCTCGACTCGGCGATATCCCAATACCCAAGGAGACCATTGTGTTTTTGACTGGTAATCTTTCGACCGACGGTGTGGGTGACTCCCTGAAAGCACATAGCCGTAATCGTTTGGTTCCCGTGCGTATCAGCAAACCCGATGCCGATGAGTGGATTGAGTGGGCGATGGGTAAGAACATCG
>Ga0214164_1001497_pt1 | contig 13139 bp, 11 predicted proteins | sample TroBogepilimnion_13_FD_153003 | JGI IMG/M metagenome (GOLD analysis project Ga0214164, IMG submission 153003) | Freshwater microbial communities from Trout Bog Lake, WI - Practice 03JUN2009 epilimnion v4 | ecosystem: Environmental > Aquatic > Freshwater > Lake > Epilimnion/Euphotic zone ...
CAGGGCCGTGAAACGATTCTGCGCCAATGATAGTATGCTTCGTGCATGCGAAAGTAGGTCACCGCCAGACTCTTTATTCGAAGTGTTGTTATGTTCATAACAGCACTACTTAAAAGCCCACAATCGTGGGCTTTTTTGTTTGTTACAAACGCAGACCATTGCGCTAAATGGTTGATATAATAAGAAAATGGGCGTTAAGCCCATTTTTTGTTTCTGATAGAAGATGCTTGTTAGCACAGGGTAGATATTAATTGGCAGATTTGTACGGATTAATTGAGAAAACAGTAACGCAGCTTGATTATGAACTCGTTGATTTGGAAGTTTCGAACCGAGGTAAATTGCTACGTCTATTCATCGATAAGCCTGATGGGATCACAATCGATGATTGCGTCTTAGTCAGCAATCAATTGGGTAACGTGTTAGCTGTAGAAAATGATATTGATTATGACCGTTTAGAGGTTTCCTCTCCCGGTCTTGATCGAGCACTTAAGAAAGAAGCGGATTTTATTAAATTTGCCGAATCGCGTGCGAATGTAAAAGTAAGAATGCCAATTGAAGGTAGAAAAAACTTTCTGGGTACACTTAAGGGTGTTGATGACGGAGATTTGTTGATTGATGTGGAAGGCGTTATTTTCAAAATTGCGTTAACCAATATCGATAAAGCCCGTTTGGCACCAGAGTTTAAATAATTTATTTGTTGTCGTTCGATCGAATTTATAAGCGGAGATTAAGATGAGTCGCGAAATTTTATTATTAGTAGATGCACTTGCACACGAAAAAAACGTGGATAAAGAGGTGGTATTTAGCGCCCTTGAATACGCATTAGCATCTGCAACCAAAAAACGTTTTGCTGATGACGCAGATGTACGCGTTCAGATTGATCGTGAAACCGGCGAATATGATTCATTTAGACGTTGGACGCTATTAACCGACGATGAAGCCTTAGAAAACCCAGGCGCACAAATGTATGCGGATGACGAGCGTGCTGAAGGTAAAGTGATTTCTGAAGCCAATACATTTGAAGAGCCATTGGAGTCAGTTGAATTTGGACGTATTGGTGCGCAAGCAGCGAAACAAGTGATTTTGCAAAAAGTCCGTGAAGCGGAACGTGAACAAATTCTTGATGATTTCCTAGCGCGTAAAGAATTCTTGGTCACTGGCGTGATCAAACGGATGGAAAAAGGCAATGCGATTATCGAAGTGGGTCGTATCGAATCTCTATTGCCACGCGATCAAATGATTCCAAAAGAGAACCTACGTGTAGGCGATCGTGTACGTGCTTACTTACTTCGCGTAGAGCGAAGTGGTCGCGGTCCACAATTAATTCTTTCACGTATTGCGCCCGAGTTCATTACTCGCTTATTTGAACTAGAAGTGCCGGAAATTGAAGATGGCTTGCTAGAAATCAGAGCGGCTGCGCGTGACCCTGGTTTACGTTCTAAGATTGCTGTAAAAGCGAATGATCAACGTTTAGATCCAGTAGGTACTTGCGTGGGTATGCGCGGTTCACGTGTGCAGGCTGTCACAGGTGAGCTTGCAGGCGAGCGTGTAGATATCGTCTTGTGGTCGATGGAGCCAGCACAGTTCGTAATCAATGCAATGGCGCCCGCTGAAGTTTCAAGCATCGTGGTCGATGAAGATGCACATAGCATGGACGTTGTGGTTGATGAAGAGCAATTAGCGCAGGCGATTGGCCGTAATGGTCAAAACGTACGTTTAGCTTCAGAGCTGACAGGCTGGACATTAAATATCCTAACAATCGATGAAGCTGCTCAGAAAAACGAAGCGGAATACACAAAAACACGTCAATTGTTTATCGAGAAATTGGACGTGGATGAAGAAGTGGCAGACATCTTGGTACAAGAAGGTTTTGGCACATTAGAAGAAATTGCTTACGTGCCTTTGGCTGAAATGTCAGAAATCGAAGCCTTTGATGAAGACACTATCAATGAACTACGTAAACGTGCAAGAGCTGCTTTGCTCACCGATGCGATTGCAAAAGAAGAGAAGGTTGAAGAAGCTTCTGCAGATTTGCTTGGTATGGAAGGCATGGACGAAGAAACAGCACACTTGTTGGCATCTAAGGGTGTTTCAACCATGGATGATTTAGCAGATCTTGCAGTAGATGATTTAGTTGAATTAACTAACATGGATGCAGAGCGTGCGAAAACATTGATTATGACTGCACGTGCACCTTGGTTTGCTTAAGGTTTTCTAAAGATTAGTATCAGAAATTATCGCTGAAGTAATGAGTATTTTGAGTAGTTGCGAAAAGAATAGACTGGAGTAACAGATGGGACAGACAAGCGTATTACAATTTGCGAGTGAGTTAGGCTTGCCAGCCGAGCTACTGCTGGAGCAGTTGAAAAGTGCTGGCGTCAGTAAAGTTGCATCAAGTGACCAGTTGACTGAACAAGACAAAACTTTGTTGCTAGATTACCTCCGTAAAGAACACGGCGGCCAAGCACCTAAAAACAAAATTACTTTAACGCGTAAGCAAAATACAGAAATCAAAAAAACTGATAGTTCTGGTAAAGCGAGAACGATTCAAGTTGAAGTGCGTAAAAAACGTGTTTTAGTGCGTAACGAAGAAGCGACAGCTGAACAAGAGTTGCCGCCAGTTGAAGTCATTGAAGAAGCGCCAGTAGTGGCTGAAGTTGAAGTAGTTGCAGCGCCAGAAGTCATTGAAGAAGCGCCGGTAGTGGCTGAAGTTGAAGTAGTTGCAGCGCCAGAAGTCATTGAAGAGGCGCCAGTAGTTGCTGAAGAAGCGACGCCTTCAACGAAATCAGTCAAACCTAGTTTGTTGTCACCAGAGCAAATTGCGCAACGTGCAAACGAAGCGAAGCGTCATGCCGCATTGATGGCTATGCAGATGGAAGACTTGCGCAAGAAGCAAGAGGTTGCCCAAAAACGTCTAGATGATGAAGCGAAGAAAGCGGCTGAAGCTGCGGCCGCTGCTACAAAATTATCTGAAGGTACATTGCATAAACCAGCACCTAAAGAAGGCGCAAAGGCTGAAGATAAGACAGCTAAAAAAGGTAATAAGAATAAAGAGTGGGCTGATGCTGAGAATAAAAAACGTGGCATCAAAACACGTGGCGACACCGGCATGAATCAAGGCTGGCGTGGTCAGAAGACTAAGTCAAAATCGAATAAAGACAGCGATGCAGAACATGCATTTAATGCACCAACAGAGCCGATTGTGCATGAGGTGTTAGTGCCTGAAACAATCAGCGTTGCTGACTTGGCACATAAAATGGCGGTTAAAGCTGGCGAAGTGATTAAAGCGCTCATGAAAATGGGCATGATGGTGACAATTAACCAAGTGCTCGATCAAGAAACAGCAATTATTATTGTTGAAGAAATGGGCCACACTGCGAAAGCAGCAGCAGCTAACGATCCAGAAACATTCTTGGATGATGCGGAACACGCTGAAGCGATCCTTGAAGCACGTCCACCTGTGGTGACCGTGATGGGTCACGTTGACCATGGTAAAACGTCATTGCTAGATTATATTCGTCGCAGTCGTGTAGCTTCAGGCGAGGCTGGCGGGATTACCCAACATATCGGTGCATATCACGTTGAGACAGAGCGTGGCATGGTGACCTTCTTAGATACTCCTGGCCATGAAGCCTTTACAGCGATGCGTGCTCGTGGTGCTAAAGCAACAGACATTGTGATTTTGGTGGTTGCTGCCGATGACGGCGTGATGCCACAAACCATTGAAGCGGTTCACCATGCAAAAGCAGCAGGTGTGCCATTGGTGGTTGCAGTGAATAAGATTGATAAACCTGAAGCCAACTCTGAACGTGTTAAACAAGAGCTTGTGGCGGAAGAAGTGGTCCCAGAAGATTGGGGTGGCGACACCATGTTCGTAGAAGTTTCAGCGAAAACAGGTAAAGGTATTGATGAATTATTAGAAGCGGTACTGTTGCAGGCTGAAGTGCTTGAACTAAGAGCGCCTAAGAATACCCCCGCTAAAGGTTTGGTGATTGAAGGTCGTTTGGACAAAGGCCGCGGCCCAGTCTCAACCATCTTGGTGCAATCAGGCACATTGAAACGCGGCGACATGTTGCTTGCTGGTAGTTCATTTGGTCGTGTTCGTGCGATGTTGGATGAAGCGGGTAATGATATTAAAGAAGCAGGCCCTTCAATTCCTGTTGAGATTTTGGGCCTATCAGATGTGCCTAACTCAGGTGAAGAAGTCATCGTGTTGAACGACGAGCGTAAAGCGCGTGAGATTGCACTCTTCCGCCAAGGTAAGTTCCGTGATGTGAAACTAGCAAAACAACAAGCCGCTAAGCTTGAAAACATGTTTGAAAATATGGGCGAAGGCGAAGTGAAGAGCTTGCCATTGATCATCAAATCAGATGTTCAAGGTTCATACGAAGCGCTAGCGACTTCATTGCAAAAATTATCAACCGATGAAGTGAAAGTTAACATTATTCACACTGGCGTTGGTGCAGTGACTGAATCTGATGTGAACTTGAGCGTAGCATCTAAAGCGGTATTGATCGGCTTTAACGTGCGTGCAGATGCTGGCGCGCGTAAATTGATTGAAAGCTCAGGCGTGGATGTTCGTTACTACAACATCATCTATGAAGCAGTAGATGAAATCAAAGCAGCGCTTGGTGGCATGCTCGCCCCAGAGAAGAAAGAAAGCGCGATTGGTTTGGTGGAAATTCGTGAGGTTTACCGTATTTCTAAAGTGGGTGCGGTGGCAGGCTGTTACGTTCAAGATGGGGTCATTAAACGTAACTCTAAGATTCGTGTGCTTCGTGGCGATGTGATTATCCACACAGGCGAGCTCGATTCACTCAAGCGCTTCAAAGATGACGTTAAAGAAGTTAAATCTAACTTCGAATGCGGCTTGTCATTGAAGAACTACAACGACATTGAAGTGGGCGATTTGTTAGAAGTTTACGAAGTTGTTGAAGTGGCTAGAACGCTCTAATGGCTAAAGATTTCGCAAGAAGTGATCGTGTTGCTGAGCAAATGCGCCGTGAGTTGGCGGATTTGCTTCAGTTTGAAGTAAAAGATCCACGTGTTGGTATGGTAACCGTGACTGAGGTTGAGGTGACCGGTGATATGGCGCACGCGAAGATTTATTACAGCACGGCAGAACAAGATGCGAAATCAGCCGCTGAGTTGCAAAAAGGCTTAGAAAAAACAGCAGGCTTCCTACGTAGTCAGCTTTCTAAGCGCATGTTGCTTCGCACAGTGCCTCAGCTACATTTTGTCTACGACGCTTCGATTGATAATGGCATGAAACTAACACGTCTTATCAATAAAGCCTTGGCAGATAGCCCTAAAGAATAAATCTCCTCAGAAGTTAAATCTGCCACATGGCGCAATTCAAAAGAGTTAAACGCAATATCAACGGCGTGTTGTTGCTCGACAAGCCGCTTGGCTTTTCCTCTAATCAAGCCCTCCAAAAAGTTAAATGGCTATTTCAAGCAACCAAAGCAGGTCATACCGGAACATTAGATCCATTGGCGACAGGATTGCTTCCGATTTGCTTAGGAGAGGCGACCAAGTTTGCACAATATGTCACTGATGCCGATAAAACTTATATTGCTACAATCAAATTTGGTGCAACTACCACCACCGGTGATGCAGAAGGCGAAGTCATCGAGACGAGCGATGTAAGATTTACGCGCCTGCAACTTGAATTAACTTGCCAATCATTTTTGGGTGAAATTAGCCAAGTCCCTCCAATGTACTCGGCACTGAAATTCGAAGGAAAGGCCTTGTACGAATACGCGCGTGAAGGTGTCGATATTGAACGGCAATCCCGTTTAGTCACGATTTCTGATATCACCATTACGCACTTTGAAAATGATGTTGCATCCATCACTGTGAAGTGTAGCAAGGGGACATATATCCGTACCCTCGCCGAAGATATTGGTAATACGCTTGGCTCAGGCGCGCATTTGATTGGTTTGCGAAGAATAGAAACTGCTGGCTACGAATTAGCCGATGCCATCACAATCGAGCAGTTAGAAGAAAAGATAAAAGAGACGCCAGATGAAGCGCTTCAGTCATTACTGTTGCCCATCGACTCGGCTATCGCCTATTTGCCATCGGTGACGCTTAATGCTGACGCAGCGCATTACTTGATGCAAGGCCAAGCAGTCTGGGTTTCAGGCAGAGTCCCACATGGTGAAATGCGATTGTTTGATGAAGACGCGCGTTTTTTAGGTTTGGGCTTTTTACAAGATGATGGAAAAATCGCACCTAAGCGATTAATGCGAGATTTTTCTTAATTCTGCTTGATAAATCACTAGCTTACGGATAAAATGCGCGTCCGAGTCGTAAATGAATGCATTCGCGGATTCCCTGCTTTTGCATTGACGCTAACTAAAAGGAAATATAAAGATGGCAATGACCACGCAAGATACCGCTAAGATCGTCGCAGACTTTCAACGCGCTCCAGCAGATACAGGTAGCCCAGAAGTGCAAGTTGCATTGTTAACTGCACGTATCACCTACCTAACAGAACACTTTAAATCTAACAAAAAAGACAATCACTCACGTCGTGGTTTGCTAGCTTTGGTTAGCCAACGCCGTCGTTTGTTAGACTATTTAAAAGGCAAAGATCTAAGCCGTTATCAAGTTTTGATTGAACGCTTAGGTATTCGTAAATAAGTTTTTGCAAAAAGCGATATACGATTTTTGCAGTTGAATAAAAAGCCAGAAGCATTACGTATCAGCGTAGTGCTTTTGGCTTTTTTGTTGTACCAAAGTGGCGTCATGCCATCTATCGTTGTTCATTATTAGGGTTGTAAATAATGAACATTAATGTGAAAAAGGAAGACAAATGTTTAATAAAGTAAAAAAGAGTATTCAATACGGTGCGCATGAGCTCACCATCGAAACAGGTGAAATTGCACGCCAAGCAGACGGCGCTGTGATGGTAACTTATGGCGACACAGCGGTTTTGGTGACTGTTGTCGGTAAAACTGAAGTTAAAGCGGGTCAAGACTTCTTCCCTTTGACTGTTGACTACCAAGAACGTACATACGCTGCAGGTAAAATCCCAGGCGGTTTTTTTAAGCGTGAAGGCCGTCCTTCAGAGAAAGAAACACTGACATCACGTTTAATCGATCGTCCACTACGTCCTTTATTCCCAGAAGCGTTTTACAATGAAGTACAAGTTGTTGCGACTGTTATGTCATCAGACAGCGAAATTGATCCAGATATTCCTGCCATTATCGGTGCATCAGCAGCGATGGCAATTTCAGGTATTCCGTTCTACGGCCCACTAGGCGCGGCACGTGTTGGTTACATCGATGGTGAATACATCATCAATCCATCAGCAACACAAATGAAAGACACTGAGTTAGATTTAGTTGTTGCTGCTACAGCAAGCGCGGTGATGATGGTTGAGTCAGAAGCGAAAGAATTGCCAGAAGATGTGATGTTGGGTGCGGTTGTCTACGGCCACGAGCAAATGCAAGCGGTGATCAACATGATCAACGAATTGTCAGCAGAAGTTGGTAAGGAAGCTTGGGACTGGACACCACCAGAGCCAAACACAGCTGTGATTGAAAAAGTTACTGCATTGGCGAATGCTGATATTAATGCAGCTTACCAAATCAAATCAAAAGGCGCGCGCTCAACCAAGCTTGATGAAATCAAAAATCGCGTGATCTCAGAATTAATTACTGAAGAGACCTCTACTCAAGAAGCAAACGAAATTAAATCAGCATTCTTTGATTTAGAAGCGAAAGTCGTTCGTAGCCAAATCTTGAATGGTGAGCCTCGTATTGATGGCCGTGATACACGCACAGTGCGTCCTATTACAATCCGTACAGGTGTATTGCCACGTACCCATGGCTCAGCATTATTTACGCGTGGTGAGACACAAGCGTTGGTTGTAGCAACATTGGGCACAGGCCGCGATGAGCAAACAATTGATGCGCTTGAAGGTGCTTACAACGACCGTTTCATGTTGCATTACAACATGCCTCCATACGCTACTGGTGAAACCGGTCGCGTTGGTACACCAAAACGTCGTGAAATTGGTCATGGCCGTTTAGCTAAACGTGCTTTGATTGCTGCATTACCTTCACAAGAGGACTTCGGTTACACCATCCGTATCGTTTCTGAAATTACAGAATCTAACGGCTCAAGCTCAATGGCTTCAGTCTGTGGCGGTTGCTTGGCGTTGATGGATGCTGGCGTGCCAGTGAAATCACACGTTGCTGGTATCGCAATGGGTTTAATTAAAGAAGGCAACCGCGTTGCTGTGCTAACCGACATCTTGGGTGATGAAGATCACTTGGGCGATATGGACTTTAAAGTAGCCGGTACGGAAGATGGTATTACTGCACTTCAAATGGACATCAAGATCACAGGTATTACGGCTGAAATTATGCAAGTGGCATTGTCACAAGCAAAAGAAGGTCGTATGCACATCTTGGGCATCATGAAGTCATCTATGGATACTTCACGTACTGAGTTGTCAGCATTTGCACCTCGTATCATCACAATGAAGATCAATCCAGAGAAGATTCGTGATGTGATTGGTAAAGGCGGCGCTGTGATTCGTGCGTTGACTGAAGAAACTGGCGCAACGATCGATATTGAAGATGACGGCACCATCAAAATTGGTTGCGTAAGTGCTGAAGCCGGCGAAGAAGCTAAAAAACGCATCGAAGCGATTACTGCGGAAGTTGAAATCGGCCAAGTATATGAAGGTCCAGTCATTAAGTTATTAGACTTTGGTGCAATTGTTTCATTGTTACCAGGTAAAGATGGCTTATTGCATATCTCACAAATCGCACACGAACGTGTGAATGCTGTGGGTGACTTCTTAAAAGAAGGTCAAATTGTAAAAGTGAAAGTGGTTGAAGCGGACGAGAAAGGTCGTGTGCGTTTGAGCATGAAGGCTTTGATTGATCCACCTGCAACGACAGAAGCACCTGCTGCCGAGTAATTCGTCGTACGGTAGTTAATAAAAAAGGCCCGAGCAATCGGGCCTTTTTGTTTTTACTTAACGACGCTGATTATTTGGCGACTTGTTTTTCACGCATTTCATCTAGCGTTTTGCAGTCGATACAGAGTGTCGCGGTAGGGCGAGCTTCGAGACGTTTCAGACCAATCTCAATGCCGCAGCCGTTGCAATAGCCATACTCATGCTCTTGAATTTTTCTCAAGGTGCTTTCGATTTTTTTAATCAGTTTGCGTTCACGGTCGCGGTTGCGAAGTTCTAAAGTCATGTCTGACTCTTGGCTTGCGCGATCATTGGGATCAGCAAACATCGTCACTTCGTCTTGCATAGTGTGGACGGTGCGGTCGATATCTTGACTTAACTCATTTTTCCAGTCGTTCAGAATAGTCGTGAAATGAGCAAGTTGCTTATCATTCATGTATTCCTCATCAGCTGTTGCTACATAAGGAACAAATTGTTTTGTGATTTCAGCCATGTATACCTTGAAGATTTAAATGATGGTTGACTTAATTGCCGTTAACATAAAATTAAGGCGGTGCAAAGTGTACACGCATTGCATCATGTATGCAAAGATGTTAAATCAATCATTAATGTTATTTATGCGCCACGTAACTCCATGGCTAATAAAGTATTTTCCATCAGGGTTGCGACAGTCATTGGACCAACGCCGCCTGGTACAGGCGTGATCCAGCCGGCACGTTCTTTGGCCGCCTCAAAATCGACATCACCACAAATTGTACCGTCATCTAAACGATTAATACCTATATCTATAACAATCGCGCCAGGCTTAATCCATTCACCCTTAATGAGGCCTGCTTTTCCTGCCGCAGCGACCACCAAATCAGCGCGAGCAATATTGCCTTGTAAGTCTTTGGTATGACGATGGCAACAAGTCACCGTACAACCTGCTAGTAGGAGTTCTAATGCCATTGGGCGGCCAACATGATTAGATACGCCTACCACGACTGCATCTAGACCTTTAAGAGGGATGTTGGCGCTGTTGAGCATTTTAATGACACCAAATGGTGTGCATGAGCGAAGTGTTGGCTGACGGACTGCTAAGCGACCGATATTGTATGGGTGGAAACCATCCACATCTTTGCTGGCACTGATATGTTCAATAATCAATTTTTCATCAATATGTGATGGCAAAGGAGACTGCACAAGAATGCCGTCAATTGAATCATCATCATTAAGCTTTTGAATAAGTGCAAATAGCTCAGCTTCTTTAATGTCAGGGCTTAGGTCGTAAGCAATCGAATGAATACCAACTTTTTCACACGCCAATCGTTTGTTGCGCACATAAATGCTAGAAGCTGGGTCAGCACCAACTAAGATGACCGCGAGAGATGGTGCGCGCTTGCCAGCACTCACAAGTTGATCGATGCGTGATTTAATGCTGTTAAGCATGTTCTCAGCAATTGCTTTACCGCTAATGATTTGAGCCGACATATGATATAAATTTTGTGGATATCTAAAAAAATACTATTTTAACAGGCTATTCGTCAATTTTAGAATTGACCTTTAGAATAATATGCGAGATAATCTCGCCCCTCGGGGTGTAGCGTAGCCTGGTAGCGCGCCTGCTTTGGGAGCAGGATGTCGGGAGTTCAAATCTCTCCACCCCGACCAGTTTTTGTCCCAATAATTTGTATTAAGATTGTCCGACAATCTGCCCGTAGCTCAACCGGATAGAGCACCAGCCTTCTAAGCTGGGGGTTACAGGTTCGATTCCTGTCGGGCAGGCCATACAAATCCAGCTTTATGGTGGCTGTAGCTCAGTTGGTAGAGCCCTGGATTGTGATTCCAGTTGTCGTGGGTTCGAGCCCCATCAGCCACCCCAACCTTCCACAATGTATTCGACAAGTTGAACACTGCGTCTTTCAGACGCCCCAGTGCTCTACTTTCTTTTGTCCCATTCTTGTCCCAATTGGAGATAAGTATGGCTACATTTCGTAAGCGTTCTAATGGCTGGCAAGCTAGAATTCAGCGAAAGGCTATCCAGATTTAAATAAAAAATTCCCAACCCGTAAAGATGCAGAGTCTTGGGCTCGAAATATTGAATCGGAGATGGATAAGGGTGAGTTTAACCCCCTCGTTTTTTTATATTTTTTTATTTAGTAATTGCTAGGGGCGTTTGACAATAGAAAAACTCTAAAAAATAGAATCGGATCTAAAGTAAAAATCTTTAGGCTTAGATTAACCCACTTTTTTCTAAATTAAATTTAACTCGTTCGAATTACTAAAATGGACATGTCGAATCATCAAACATTGGCGGCCCTTTTATTTTCATGCACTGTTTGTAATCGCCAGCTGTTGCGCACGTCTGCTTTGCTTGCCGATAAAGTGTGCAGCCGTTTTGATACATCCCCATAATTTCTTCTTCGGTAGAAATTGGCTTAGGAGCCAATTTGGCTTTACACACCTCAAATTTTTCATAACTAAGCTGCTTAAAATCATCAGGCAAATCGCCATATTTCTTTTGGTACTCCATAGCTTTTGTAAGAGATTTGTTTGTTAAAGTTTTTGCTGTTTCATTTATCAAACAAGAGCAAGCAGGCCTATATTGTTCACCGCCTGCTGAATTGATGCAGCCATTTACGCTGGCTATATAGTTTTCACGAAGCGCCCCAGTTAATTCTGCCTGGGAGTTTGTAGAAAAAAGGTAGAACATTACAATAGTAAACAGACCTAGGTTTTTCATATTTAACTTTCTAATATTATCTTCTGATTTAAAATTCAGTACTAAAACCGGTTTAACTTAATTAGAGATATGTTAATTATTTGATAATTTTTAAGCAATTTTATTTTTTGCTTAAAAAAGCAATACAGTTGACATGTGATTTAGTTATTGAGAATTTCCCCAATTAGAGTAAGACAAAGAGATGTTGGATTTTTGTTAAGCCTTGATAGGCAATGTTTGTTTTGAAAATTAAGCGTTATGATTCCAGTTGTCGTGGGTTCGAGTCCCATCAGCCACCCAAAATTTTCTAATTATTTCAAGAAGTTAATCGCGCATATCTTGGTGTTTATAGGCGCGACTTTCGGCTAGCCAACCATCTAAAGAATGTAGCTAATAATTAAGAAATGCTATTGGATTGGCAAGTGTTTTGCATATAGAATTCAACCGCATGTGTGCAGAAAAAATTAACGATGAGGACGAGGTGGTTTGCATGTGCAGTGGCACCACGCGTGCAAAGGTCCGCTCTCTATTTGAGCAGGGCCTAGATGCCGAGGCCATCTCTCGGCGGACGGGAGCGCTCTCAGGTTGTGGTGGCTGCGAGTGGGAGATCGCAGACATGTTAAAGGCGCTTGCAGAAGAAAAAGCTGGGCATTAAACCCTCTTGTACTTCTTTAATGCTGACCTCGTCCTGCTATCGAGCAAGCTCCATAGCGCGACCTTCTCATGGTTCGAGAGCTGTTCGCAGCGCTCATGTGCGAGTCTTAGTTCTTCGAGTTGCACGAGCTCAGTGACTTCTTCTGCGATTTTATTCAGCAAGTCTTTCTCATCCGTGTTGAATGCTTCTAGTGCAGCTGCGGTTGGCGTGATCGATTCTTTCGGGGCGTTGACGATTGCTTTTATTTGATCTTCGTTTGCCGCATTGTCTTTCCTTATTGCTTCGCTCTTTTCCTTAGCCTCACTTTCTTTAATCTCCACCATCGGTAGATCTTCTCCCGCATAGATATACATCCCTAATCCATGGAGTGATATTGCTTTCGCTAAACATCTTTGCATGGCTGTATTCACTGAAAATGCATCTGGGTTATGAATGGCTTTATTTCTAAAGTCCATCACAGGTAATTGCGCTGTTCTAGATTTACCAAACGCATGCACCGTACAAAACACCATCATGGTCTCACCAAACACCTTAGGCTCTGCGTACTCCCAAGAAGCACTCTCATCTAACTGCAATAACTGATCCACCGCCCAAGACCATGACAGATAAGCTAAGCCGTTCTTACGCTCGATATAGTCATTCACATTAATTTTACGAAGCTCTGTGTAATGCATTATCTTCAATTCCTCCGCTCAAGCTGCCTTCTCATCTAGCACAGGACCTTCAATGCCCTCATCAATCAAATACTCCATCCGAGACATGTCCTTGAAGTGGGGTGCATTTAAATTCGCACTAATCTCTTCCATGGCTTTCTCATACATCCACTCAATACTCTTTCTATCCAT
>Ga0214164_1001503_pt1 | contig 13087 bp, 16 predicted proteins | sample TroBogepilimnion_13_FD_153003 | JGI IMG/M metagenome (GOLD analysis project Ga0214164, IMG submission 153003) | Freshwater microbial communities from Trout Bog Lake, WI - Practice 03JUN2009 epilimnion v4 | ecosystem: Environmental > Aquatic > Freshwater > Lake > Epilimnion/Euphotic zone ...
AAAGGTGTTTTTGTGCCTTGGGAAAATGTCAATCATTATTTGAAAACAAAACATAAACTAGATAAAAATGCACGTATGGGCCTGTTGGTCAATATGGATCAAGAAAGTTCATTCAAACTCAACGCATTCAATCCAAATGATCGTGGTGGCCCCAGTGGCGGACTATTTCAATGGCACGATAAAGCATCAGATCTACGACAACGTAGATTTACAAAAATGACACAGGCCGTGCCCGATTGGCAAAGCAATTGGAAAGGGCAGATTGACTATGCTCTAAGAGAACCTGAATCTCAAAATTGGCTAAGCTCTAATAATGACTGGGGCGATCCAAAAGACGCCGCCGAATATGCCACTTGTACCTGGGTAGCTGATTTTGAAAAACCAGCCGATCAAAAAATTGAATTTAGAAAACGGTGCGCCCTTTTACCAAAATACAAAACAGCATGATAAAAAAACTAAAATCATTGACAGCCATGGATGTATTTGTTACAATAAGTGTAGTAGTACTAGTATTCATTGTAATAGATCAAATAGGCACAGAAGTCATCAACACAATTCAAAACATCACAAAATAATGAAATTTTTAATTGCTATAGTCCTTGCCTTGGCTGTATTTTCTGCCCGGGCAATTGAAATAACTGCAAAAAGTTGGCTCATTGCTGACTCAAATGGAACTGTTCTAAAAAGTGAAAATATAGATCAACCCAGGCCCATTGCAAGTATTAGCAAACTAATGACAGTCATGATTGTATTGGATGCACATCAAGACTTGACTGAAAATTTAGTAGGAATGAGTCGACGAGAACGTATCATGATGGCACTTGTGAATAGTGATAACAGAAGTGCAACAATATTGTGCACACACTATCCAAAGGGACGAGATGCATGTGTGCGAGCAATGAACAAAAAAGCAGAGTTGCTGAAGATGGAAAATACCAAATTCAATGAGCCAACAGGCCTTAGTGTGATGAATATCAGCACTGCTAGAGATTTGATCAATTTGGTGCTAATAGCATCAACGTATCCGATCATTGTCGAGGCCGGGCACACCAGTCAAGTTAAAATACATGTCAATCGCAAATGGCTTGTTTTTAGAAATACCAATCCAATGATTGGATATGATCAACGCATTGTATTGAGTAAAACAGGTTTCATTCGTGCATCAGGCGGGTGTGTGGTCATGGTGGTAGATACCGAAGTTGGCCGTAAATTGGTTATACTATTAGGAAGTAAGGACACACGCACAAGAATTCCCGAAGCGGAAATTATTATAGATAGTCCTGTCAACTAAGCGTAGGTGGGTTGTACAACTGGTGGTGTTGGCTCATTGACTACAGCATGAACCACTTCATTGTTTTGATTATAGATTTTTACACCTGATGCGTCGGCCGAATCGGCAAATACTTTTGCTTCTTCAAAGCTTTCAAAAAAATGATTGAATGCAATCAAAACTCCATTTTGCCATTGGTGTAATCTAACTTTGTGTTTACTCATAATTATCCTTAACTAAAATATTTAGTCCAAATGCCGGCGGTTTTGTTGGTGTAATTGGTCAAACTCCATTGATTGAGTTTGACGTTGAGCCAGGGCATGCGATAGGCCAACATCAATTTTTCACAAATGTCGGCACTGTTGGTGGGGTCGGCACAAAATCCCGATACTGCCCACGGGATCTCGCTGGCAGTGCCCACCAGCGGTACACCTTGACTGATCAGGTCAGCACCCACAATGTTGAATGTTTCGCTGAAACTGACTTGTAATCCAATGTCCATTTGGCCACACAACTGTAAAAATTCTGCTCTCGGTGTCCATTGATGATTGATCATTTCGTGCCCGTGATCATAAATCTGTTGAAAGAATCCTTTTAGATTGTTGATTACCGGTCCACCCTGCATTTCGATACGGCCAGCATTGACATGAAAGCGTAGACGTTTGCCAATCTTTTCAGCAAACTCCATGGCGCCAAATGCTTGAAGCACATGATTCTTTAGTGGACGTATGGCACCAAAGCAACTGACATCAACAACATCTTTGTTTTTATTAAACTTTTTACTTTTGTATTCTTGTGGATAAAAATTCGGCAGGTACACAACTTTTTTATCAGTTGTTTCTTCGTTCCATTGATTCAAATGTTGCAAGTATAATTTTGTTTCGCGCAACATTCTAGGAGCATTAACACCAATTACAATATTTTGAAATTTTGAATAATCCCCAATCCAATCCAGTGCATTGCCCTCTCCAGCAATAAAAGGCATTTCGCTGTGCAAGCGAATGATCCAAGTTACGGTGGGATGTAGTCGTTGTAGTATTGCAAACTTTGTGGGTACCACCCACAATGCTTCAATTATGACATGTGTGGGACGATGTTTGGTTACCAGTCGATCAATACAGTTGTTGTCAATGGCTACTTCTAGTACCGATTCGACTCCGCGATCGTTCAGCATGGTGTCCATGAAACTGGCACTGTTATAAAGTCCTGTGCTGAGGCCTATATGGTTGTGTGTGGTGGCATTGTAGTCTTCGCGACGTTTTAAAATAAAAAGAACTTTTGACATGTTGGTATTTGAGTTTGTTACCAGTATTTATACTACCAATTGTTACAGTAAAATTAACGCGGGTTGATCGAGAGTAGGCCGCAACGTTCAAATATCTTTATCCACATCCAGCCGATGTCGAACTCCCACCATCGACGGCTGAGCTTGGGATCACCGGGGGCAGTATGGTGATTGTTATGAAGCTCCTCGCCACCCACAATGATACCCCAAGGTACAAGATTACGACTATGATCACGTGTTTGCTCATTTTTATATCCTATCCAGTGTGCTAGGCCATTGATCACTCCCGCGGCCCAAAACGGTATCCATACCATTTGTATACCCCATATTATAACACCAGGTGCGCCAAATAGCAAGAGATCGATTGCCAACATCAAGCCCACTCCCAAAAAGTTGTAGCGTGAATATATGTGGCGTTCGATCCAGTCATCGGGAGTGCCCTGTCCGTATTGTGTCACTATGACCGCATCCTGTGCAGCACGACTATACAATCTAGCACCAGTAAACAATACTTGCCAAACCCCGTACACATGCGGACTGTGTGGGTCGCCTTCAACATCACTGTATCTATGATGCTTGCGATGTATGGCCACCCATTGTTTTGTAACCATGCCGGTAGTAAGCCATAACCAAAGGCGCATGAAGTGGCCGAGTACGGGATGAAAGGTCAAGCCCCGATGTGCTTGACCGCGATGTAGAAAAACTGTGACGCAGACAATAGTAATATGCGTCATCACGAGCGTTGCAATAATTGTGTTCATTGAGTATTTAACTGATTCCAATTGATGTTCTTTAGAAACCAATCGGCAATTTTTTGATGCCCTAGTTCAGAGGGATGTCGATTCCAAGTATAGTATTTTTCGTAATCTGCTTTGGGCTTTATTGCAGTATGAAATACAGGTCGAGCAATGTCTTGACCCCAGTCATTATTTAAAATATTGATTAGAGTATTTGCTTTCAACCCCTGGCCCAAATAATTATCAAAGTTAAATTTGATATTTTTTAGTGGATCGTATACTGCATTATCAAATATATTAAATTTTAGTATAGGAACATTGTATGTTCTTGAAATAACATCTAACGTAGACAATATGTAAAACAAATCAAAACGATTAACATAACCCTTGACTGCTATATGTTTATTGAAAATACTGTGCCTATTAGGCAGAGGAGGATTGGGTTGATCTATCCTGTCACGAATTGTGCTAGTAATGCCAAATAGTATCACATCTCCAGATTGTATGCTCTTTTCCTCAATAAATTCCAATAGGCTATCTAGTTGTTGATAATTCCCAGACCCACGTTGTGCCATATTTTCAAGATTACAACCAAATTCTTTGGCCAATAACGCAACAAAGCTGACATTATTTTTTACGTAAACTTCTCGATCCCAGTTAGACATACCATGTGTATGAAATTCTGGATTATAATTGCAATCTCCTGGACCAAAATCATCCAGGTCACCAAAAACAAAACTATCACCAAATGCTAATATTCTTTTCATTGAGCATGTACATCTATTGCATGAAGTATTTTATATATTTCTTCGTAGGTTTTTTCAATAGTTTCTAAGTCTTGTTCGCTTAAAGTATCATAATGAACACTTCTCTCAAACTTAACTAGATCCTGTGCCAGCGATTCCTGCAGTTGTTTAATTACATCCAAAGCCATACACCTTGGCTAGTCAACAGCAGTCCTAGTCCGGCAACAAAAAAACTGCCCCAGAACATGCTTGTGCTGACTGCTAGGATACTTGCAGATAGAACCACTATGCTCAATTGATATAGTGTACTCGCAAAGCCGATCCAGGGGCTTTGCTTTTTGGCTTGATCACGTTCGGCTTCCAGCTTTTTGGCCTTGGCCATCAATTCGCGTTTGCCTTCACCTGTAGCGGGTTCACTTTCGTAACGTGCAATCTTGGCCTCGAGTTTTGCAATCTTTTCTTTATCTTTGCGATAAATGGCATCATCTAGGCTTTGTTCAGCTAGGGTTTGTTTGATACTCTTAGCTTCGTAAAAGCTCCAAACATCGTTGGCAGCGATGGTGTTGTTTAGAGTAATGCTACTCAATTTGCCACCGTACCATGAATTAACTGCTAGTATTAACGCAAATACCGAAATCACCATACCGGCTTTGTCTTTGAGCTTGGCTTCGCGCTCGCTTCGTGATCCTGCAGGTGGTTTTACTGCATTGGGATCTCGGGGTTGTTTTGTAATTAAGTTTAGTACACTGTCGATCATTGCCATTTTTCATCTCCTTGATCAAGTATTTATTTAACTAGGCGTTCTTTTACCTGCTCGTAATCCACGTTGCCAATGGGCAATAAATCGTCACCCCATCTTCCGTTATTGGCTCGATACAAACAATTATGAAAATTATCCACCAACTCGTTGACAATAATTTGTTTGAATTTACCATAAAAGTGATAAAAATTATATTCTAACACCTCTTGCATTTCTCGTTCCATGACTCTTAGTTCTTCAAATGACATTTGACACAATCGTGCCAGCTCGTCTGTTATTTTTTTTATCCTTAAATCGCAATTTGGTTCAAGATCATAACTTTCATCTATCCAACGATCAAATGTTTTGAATCCGTAGCTTTTTAAATAAGCAAGATTTCCAACAGCAGCAACCAATATAAATGGTCTGCAGGCAACAATTGGTTTGAATATTTTTTCAGTCAGATGCAGTTTGTCTTGATAAAATATAGTTTCTGACACCACACTCCACAATGCACTTTGTTCCAATGACAAATCTAATTTAGAACTAAAAGTTCCGTTTACACTGTTACAATCAGCAACAAATGGCCTGTCTAATTTGATTAGATGTTTGGCAATTAATTTTTTGGCCCCAAGACTCAACAAACTGTTGGGGTCAAATATTTCGCCTTTGATGTCGTTATATTGATCAAATAGTGGTAGGCTAATAACACCTTTACTTGCTATGTTTTTTTCTATATAATTAGCAACTAGAGACAATCTGTAACTTCTATTTTTAGTCATCAAATGATTTAATGATATAAATACTTTACTAAATTGATTTTCAAATTTAGGGGTTAAATATTGATAATCCCGATACCAGTCAAGAGCCGCAAATCCATGAAAGAAATAGTACCAGTTATAAAAACCATATTCTTTACAAAAGTTTATGGTGGTCGTTGATATATCGGAGTTTGCCAATATCTTTGTTTTTTTCATTGAATTTAAAAAATATGGCACCACGCACGAAGTATCAAAATACCAATTGGAAACAGTAGATTCTAACAAAGGTTCTTGATCAAAAAACAAAATCCTGTTATTAATCTTGTTGTTAATCTTAGAAGGGCTGGGAAATTTATCAACGTACATAAAATTCTCAAAATTAATACTGCCAAAAGGATAAAAATAACAGTATTCGTTTATATCAGATGGCGCCAAAAGATTATCACTTAATATAGAATAAAATTTTTCTAAGGAAAACATAAATGAATGTAGGATTTATAGGAATAGGTAAATTGGGAATGAGTTGTGCCGAAGTAATGAGCACACGTCATACAGTGACTGGTTATGATATTTACCCCAAGACCAGCAACAAGATTAAAATTGCCAACCAATTGAGTGATGCAGTGGTCGGACAAGATATTGTGTTTGTGGCAGTACAAACACCACACGATCCTGCCTATGATGGCAGCGCACCAATTGCACACCTGCCAAACCGAGATTTTGATTACACCGTTGTGACCAATGTACTAATGCAAATCAATGCATGGGCACGTCCCGAGCAACTAGTGGTTCTTATTAGTACGGTGCTTCCAGGAACCGTGCGAGGTCTGCTGAAACAACACATCACTAATGCACGTTTTATTTACAATCCCTATCTTATTGCCATGGGATCGGTTGAGTGGGACATGGTGAATCCCGAAATGGTGATCATTGGTACCGAAGACGGAAGCACCACGGGCGATGCTCGGCAATTGATAGAGTTTTATCAAGGCCTAATGCAAAACAATCCGAGGTATGAAGTTGGAACGTGGGACGAAGCAGAATGTATCAAGGTGTTTTATAATACATTTATTAGTGCCAAGATTGGCTTAGCCAACATGATTCAAGACGTTGCTATTCGCCAAGGTAACATTGATGTGGATGTAGTAACTGGCGCATTGGCTCGAAGCAACATGCGTATCATGGGACCTAAATACATGACAGCAGGGATGGGAGATGCCGGACCCTGCCACCCACGCGACAACATTGCATTAAGATACCTAGCAGAGAAATTAGAGTTAGGTTATGATTTATTTGATGCCATCATGCGGGCACGAGAAATACAAGCCAAAAACATGGCTCAATTCATTATCGAGAACCACGCGGGATTGCCGATCTACATACACGGTAAAGCCTACAAACCTGATGTAGCATATCTAGAAGGCAGTTACAGTTTGTTGGTGGGTCAATTTATTGAACAAGCCGGGCATGAAGTAACATATATTGATCCCTTGACCGAACCCAATGTTCCACCTAGTGTATGTGGCGTTGTATTGTTGGCGCATAACAAACAGATCACATATGGCTATGCGGGTGTACAAGACGAGCAACAACTGTATTGCACAATTGAAGACGGAAGTGTTATAATAGATCCATGGCGCCAGTATAACACCAACAATACTAATATAAAGGTGATACATTATGGCAATACCAGAATTTCACAAATATAAAATTCCACAGTTTTGGGATGATGAATACAAAGATCTAGATTACAAACAAGAAATGTTTAATGATCTAGATGCTGTTACCAATTGGATAAATCAAGGTTTTTATCCCAAATTTACTGGTCACATGTGTGATATGAGTCAACAACAACCCAGGTGGAACCACAAATTTGTGGACATTTATAAAGACATGGGATGGCGCGATATTGGTACAAGTTATTATAGGATGGATACTGGTACAGTACTTCCTGAACACAGAGATCGATATGTCAAGTATATCAAACTTTTTAATCTAGCAGGCAAGGAACACACCATACGACGAGCTGTTGTATTTTTAGAAGAATGGAGCAGTGGCCATTATAGCGAATGTGCTAGAGAACCCTATGTCAATTGGCATGCCGGTGACGTCATTGAATGGAGCTATGATATGCCACACATGGCAGCTAATCTTGGACTTGCTCCAAGATACACACTACAAATAACAGGACACATATGATATCAAGCCATAATGAATGGGATCCGTTAAAAAAGATCATAGTAGGAGATGCCACATGGGCAAACTGGCCCAGGCACGATCCAGTGTTTGCACGAGAAGAATTAAAAACAACCTGGCGAGAAACACCAATTCCACATGGAGCAGTTGCCCAGCACATCATTGATGAAAGCAATGAGGATTTACAAACTCTTGCAGATACATTAACCGGACTGGGAGTTGAAGTTGTTCGTCCTGATCGCTTGAACTTTCAAACACACGATGGTATGTACAACTATTGCCCCAGGGACAGATTCTTAATATTTGGCGAGACTGTGATTGATCCGGCCATGATGTACCCGTGCCGTGACATGGAAGCACAATGCTATCGCGAGTTTTTTCAAGATGCCAATCTAATCCGAATGCCACGCGGCGAGGGTCTGGTGCTAGATGCAGCCAACATACTGCGCTTGGGCCCAAAGCGGATGTTGTTTCTAGAAAGTGCCAGCGGTAATCGACTGGCCTATTACTGGTTGTTGGCCAACTTGCCCACCGATACCAGCATTGAACTGTGCAATTTCTATAGTGGTGTACACATTGACAGCACCATTGTGCCCTTGCGCGAGGGCTTGGTGTTGCTAAACGCTTCACGAGTGACTCGGGACAACGTGCCTCGTGCGTTTCAGGATTGGGAATGTATTTTTATAGATGATGTTGTTGCACAAGACTTTTATCAATATCCCTATGCATCAAAATGGATAGCAATGAATATGTTAGTGGTCAATCCCACCACTGTCATTGTTGATGCTGCACAACACAACCTTATTGAGTTATTGGCCAAAAAGAATTTTACAGTCATACCAAGAACTTTGAGGCACAGTCGCACCTTGGGTGGCGGATTTCATTGTGTTACATTGGATCTACACCGTAGTAATAAATAATAAACAATAAGAAAGATATATGTTGAATTTTGCTACAATAAGTGATGTCAATTTGCTGGCATTCAAAAATGCCAATCGATCACAAGATGTGGTGGGGAAAAAACAGGAAATATTGGACAGTATTTCGCAATTTTATAATCTTGAATCAACAAATGTTTTGTTTATGGGATTTAGCAGTTTTGTGCTGGCCAATTTCCCAAAGGAAATATCTATCACCAGCATAAGCGAAGAGGTCAAAGAATACTTGATTTCTCAAAAGATAAAATTTAATTACATTCCAGAAATTGAATTGATTAATTACCGCAAAAAGTTTGATGTTGTGGTTGCAGTAGATGAGTATTTTACCTACGCCGATAGTGATCAAATGCAAAAGGATTTGGTTGGGCAAATTTGTAGTCTTGCCACCGAATATGTGATAACTACATTACGAGACTATAAAAATCAAGACTACAAAGATCGAGAATTTAGTCTACCTAGTATTGTTAAAAACAACAACGAAAGTACAGTATTTTTAGAGAGTCATGCCTGGAATCACACAGACCGAAACAGTTGGAATAGCACCATTTATGCCATCAATCAACAAAAGCGTCTATTGGAAACTTATGGAGAATTTGCAAGAAGAACAATGTACTTCAAGCAATTGGCAAATTTTAGCAGTATAGCTGGCGCAGAGGACTTTACAGTACATAAGAATTTGATGTACAAGGGCTTGATCAAGAAAAATTACGAACACGTAATAACTATAACATTCAATTAACAATGTCAACCACGGATAGTTTTACTCATTTAATAGAAGATATAACACAACGAGTATTACAACAAGTACAGACTCAAGTACAAAGTGTAATAGCCACTCACATCAATCAAAAAATCAATGAACTGGTGCCCGGCGACGAGGTCAAGGCCATTGTGCTCAGTCGAGTAAATGAAAACTTACATAACTATACTCCAGATTTATCTCAGTTCGAAAACAGTCTCCAAGATGTTGGCAACCAAGTCATAAACAGACTAAACACCACTGCCGACGCCAAGGTCAACGAAATAATTTCTTCCAAGATTGACACAGTTGATGTTGACAAAATCATATATGATTTCATCTACAGCAAACTAGATAAATTAAGCGAACAATTTCCTTTTAAAGATCATAGTATTTTGGGATCAGCAATAGATCCCACAGGATTAAAAATCACCGGAGACAATATAGAAGGCGGGGTAATTACAAAATTTGCCAGTACTGGTATAGATGATCAAAGCACACAATGTCAATTGACCATTCTAGATCAAGGAACTGTAATTGAAAACACTGTGTATGCTGGCAAACTAGAGGTCAAAGGCGGAGCCATCATTGATGGTGATTTGACTATTCTAGGTCACATAACTGATAACTCTGCTTACCAACAACTGGTGCAAGACGCAAGCCGTCACGCACAGACACAAATTGGTCCCAACATATTGGATCAATATCAAGATCGAGTATTTGAACGAATCAGAGACGAGGGAATAAATTTAAGTCGTATCAATATAGATGGAAGAGAAATAGTACAAGGTGACAGATTAATCAACATAGTCAACAGTCAATTACAAACCGTGGGTGTGTTGCGTGATTTACAAACTGGTGGCGAAACCTTGTTGAGTGAAACGTTATACACAAATAACAAACGTGTTGGCATAAACACCATGGATCCAGTAACTGCACTAAGTGTTTGGGACGAAGAAGTCGAAATTGGTATTGGTAAACAAAGTAAAGATGTGGCAAAAATTGGCACCTCACGCGATCACACACTGATATTGAGCAGTAACAAACAGAACAATATTATTCTTACTCCTGATGGTGTGGCCACTATACTACAATTGCGTGTTGGCAATATGTTGTTTTCCAGCAGTGCAACTCCTCCACATTATAATTCTGCTCGTGGCACAGTGGTGTTTAATGAAAATCCAAGCCTAGGAGGGCCCATGGGCTGGATCAGTCTAGGCGATGCTAGATGGGCAAACTTTGGTATAATAGATTAACAGTCAATGGCGGATCGGCAAATATTCTGTAATGTGCCTTGGACCAATCTCCATGTGTATTGGGATGGTAGTTTTGGTGCTTGTTGCAGCGAACAACACCCACCTCACAACGAGCCCGACAAATATAATTTAAATAACATCACGCTAGATGCATGGTATAATTCTCGTCCCTTGCAACACATGCGAGAGCAAATCAAATCCAATCAAAAACTGACTCAATGTGTTGGATGTTATAAAGAAGAATCTCTGGGTTACGAAAGCAGACGCATTAGAGAAAATTTTAAAAGTGTGATCTTTACACAACTGGCATTTGATCGCAGTTACAATCAAAGTCCAATGTCTTTTGAAACCACCGCAAATAAAATGCCTGTGGACTGGCACGTAGATCTAGGCAACGAATGTAACCTTGCTTGTAAAATGTGCACCCCACGTGCCAGCAGTCGAATATCCAATATATTTACAAAATGGGATATAATTGATCAATCGGCAAATCAAAATTGGACTCAAAATCCTGTAGCCTGGCAAAATTTTCTAGACAGCATAATGAGTGTGCCTGATTTAAACCGATTACACTTCATGGGCGGAGAACCATTGCTGAATAAAAAACTGATAGAGTTATTGGATTTTTTATTGGTCAACAAAAGAAACAATCTTTCAATTAGTTTTGTCACAAACGGCACAATTGTAAATCAACTCTTAATAGATAAGTTAACGCAATTTCGCAGTTGTGATATTGAATTCAGTTTAGAAAGCATACACAACAATAATCACTATATTAGACAGGGTGTAGATACTAAAATTGTAATCGACAACATACAACGTGTGGTCAAACAACAAACTCAGCAATTGCACGTGGTATTGCGTAGTGTTCCGCAGTTGTTGAGTGTTAACACCTACGATCAGTATCTCACTTGGGCCTGGGAGATGCAACTGCCCGTACAGGCCATCCCTTTAAAACGACCAGACTATTTGCAAATATCAGTACTGCCTTTTGAATTACGACAACAATTTGTAAAACGTTTTGAAAAAGTGAAAACTTCAATAGCTCCAATTGTCAGAGCTGGTATAAGCACTGGCAGGAATGTGGGAGAGTTAAACGCATTGTTGCACAAAGAATGTGATGCAATAATTAACATGCTGACTGCGCCCGAACCCGAAAATGCTCAAGCACTGAGAAAAGAATTGTGCACATGGTTAATGCGATGGGATCAAGAGTTTAATTTAAACGCATACGAATACTACCCCGAGTATCAAGAGTTTTTAAATGAAATACAGTACAAGATTTAGCATACATTTACGCCCGCATGGTGTGGTGTCCCCACAAATCAGATGTGGAATTAACAATCTTAGCACACATACGTTGGTATTAAACAATGATGCAGAACTTGCATACGATTTAGAGCTACCAATTGGACAACACAAGTTCATGTTAGAGTTTGCAAACAAAACAAATGCAACTCCGGATATGGCGGTGGAAATTGTCAGTGTTGAATTTGAGGGCATGACGTTGGACCGTTTCCGCTGGTCCGGAGTTTATTACCCCGACTATCCCGAGCCCTGGGCCAGCGAACAAACCGATCCTTTACCAAAATTTCACACAAGTGCTACATATTTGGGTTGGAATGGTCGTTGGGAACTTGCCTTTGAGACGCCCATTTTTACTTGGATACACCAGCTGGAGAACCTGGGGTGGATTTACGATTGACAGGTAATGACAAAGATGTTACACTTGCAATATGACTACACACACTACTCCCCGAATTGGTTTTTGTTGCAAGTGGCTTAACGATCCTAGCGAATGCGGTGGCATGAAGGTAAATGCCGTGGATCGCGAGCTAAACGGTCGTTCAACCACTATGCGTTGGCTACGCGAACACAAAAGCGAGGCCGAACAACGTCAGTGGGACATCATGAATCACAACACTGCAGCTGCTGTGCGCTTGATTGAACGAGTGGCCACATTACCGCCCGAACGCAGAATGGTGCGACTAGGTAGCGAGATGCTACAGGGCTATACCGAAAAAGACTGGCAGGCCTGGTGGCAACGCCGTGAAATACAAGATCACTGTGCTCGAATATTTGCACCCATTGGCGAAACTGCTCGACGTCTAGGTGTACGTATCAGCTTCCATCCTGGACAATTCTGTGTATTGGCCAGTGAAGCCGAAGAAATAGTAAATAGAAGTATAGAGGAGTTTGAATATCATGCAGATATGGCCCGTTGGATGGGATACGGCAAGCGATTCCAGGATTTTAAGATTAATGTCCATATATCAGGACGTAGAGGCCCACAGGGTATCAAAGATGTACTCGGACGACTGTCGCCCGAAGCTAGAAACTGTATTACAATTGAAAACGACGAAATGTCTTGGGGCCTGGACGCCAGCCTTGAGCTTGGAGCACATGTCGCCCTCGTATTG
>Ga0214164_1001507_pt1 | contig 13068 bp, 20 predicted proteins | sample TroBogepilimnion_13_FD_153003 | JGI IMG/M metagenome (GOLD analysis project Ga0214164, IMG submission 153003) | Freshwater microbial communities from Trout Bog Lake, WI - Practice 03JUN2009 epilimnion v4 | ecosystem: Environmental > Aquatic > Freshwater > Lake > Epilimnion/Euphotic zone ...
AAGAACAATAAGGTCATCAAACTGATGATGCCAAATGGGATAAAATACAGTAGCACTTGCATTACGAATACCTCCTTGACTGCATGAGCGTAAATCTCCAAACCATTTCTTCAAGAATGGTATCATACCAGTATGCATGATTTCGCCGCCACGTATAGGTGACCCTAACGGACGTAAGCGACCGATTTCCAATCCAATCCCCGCACGTTTACTGGCATACTTGGCCATCATCTCTCCACTAGCAAATATAGAATCAAGGTCGTCATCGCTACGGATAAGAACGCAACTGCTAAACTGTTTAGTTGGAGTGCCAAGCCCAGCCAACACAGGAGTAGCAAGAGTGAAAAGACCATCACTAGCGGCTTGGTAATATTCTTTAATATAACGCATTCTTGCTGAGTTTGGCTCTTCTTTGTGGAAGACTGTTGCGGCGGCGATAATATATCTGATTTGCGGAGTTTCATATGTTTGTTTAGTAGCACGGTTTTTAACAAGATATTTTTCTATTAATTGCTCGATAGCCGCATATGAATATTGCTCATCCTTTTCATGATCAAGCATATCATTCATTCTATTCCAATCATCTTCTGTATACCACTTTAATAATTCTGGAGTATACAACCCAGTTGCTACATTTGTTTTTACGATTTCGTAAAGATGTGGAACTGTATATGATCCGTACACATCTTTACGTAACATCGACAAGCGTTGCTTGCCTGCTACGTATTGATAATTGGTATGTCCTACATCTGGATTTGATTCTACATCAATAAGATCTACGATTGCTCGTAGAGTAATGCCGTCGATATCGGTAGTTGTAATGCCGTCATAGAAATGTAATTGAGCTTTGATCTCAATCATGCTTTGACTAACGTCAGCAATACCTTTACACACTTTTGCTACTTGGGCTTGCCATTTTTCTACTGCTAATGGCTCACGGCTCCCATCTCTTTTAATAACTGTTATTCTGGTCATTGCGCTTTCTTTAAATTGTTTAGGAAGTATTTAGTGGTGGCAAAACCGACCTCAGACTTATTCTTAGTCGTTGTTTTATATACGATTTTGCGGGATTTTTCTACTAAACGGAATATATTTTATCATTGTGACAAAACAAATTATATACGCATTTATCACTTTTGTCTATAATATTGAATTATTGTATAGCCGTATATGAATATCCAAAGACGCCGGTATCTGTACTCAAACTATTTGAATAATAAATGGCGATTGAATAAGGAACCTGCCCTGCGGCACCTGTATATGTTGCACCACTTTGTGTTAAAAAGCTACCAGTAAATGATAATTGAACTGCATCATTATCTATAACACCTGACAAATTAGGTACGGTATCAGTTCCTGCAAAATCATATTCATCATCAACTTGAAGTTGAGCTGGCCCGGTAACAGGCGAAGGATTTGGAGGATATAACGGCAAACTAGTTCCTGATATATTAGCCGAAATTGATATAATACCTTGTCTACTAAAATTGTAAACACTACTTTGATAATAATATTGAATTTTATAATTAATAGTTCCGGTAGGAGATCCGGTAGATGTCATAGAGACTGGAAGTCTAAATAAAAATCCTGGGCCTGTACCCTGTAAACTTGCTTGAGCATTTATCATGCCGAATGATTTATAAATGCCATGACCTCCCATTTCAGGGACATATGGTGTAGCGATATTTACATTAGTAGATAAATCACCGTTTCTGTCTGACCAATCATTAATAGAGCTATTGCCATAGGAGTTCCAATATATCTGCGGATATACTGCACCTGTATTTCCTGCACCGTTATTTCCAACATTGATTAATTTACAATTTACTGTAGAATTTCCATAACCCCTATACAAATAAACAGCCTGCTGTTTAATATTGTAGAATTTACAATTAACAAATTGTGTTTGTAAAGGTCCTGTAACTTGGCCGCTAGTTGCACCATTTGATCCATTTCCTAAACTTACACCAATAAGTCCATTATTAAAAGAACAATCTTCAAATATATTATTTGTAATGTCATACATTGCGTATACAGCATAACTAAAATTGTCAAATACTATATTTCTAAAGATATTATGATCACATGTTACTAAACTTGATGTGGCTCTCATTAGCACACCGACTTGGCTTGCATTAATAGTACCATTCCAGTTACTTCCTGGATTTCCAGATAAAATTAAATCTTCAAAAATACTATCTTTTACACTATCCAATTGTAAACAAGTATTTGTTCCACTTATACTATTTACCGTTAGATTTGATATTTTTATATTACGTGGTTGGGTAGTACTAGTAGTAGCAGTAATATCACTAGGATGTCCTATTGTACTGCTATCATTGATAAATTGTATTGCAGGAGTTATTAACGTAATTGTGAATGTAATGTTAGATCCAGAAGCTAATGCTCCAACAGATCCAAGAAGTGTAACACTCACACCAACTACTACTGAAACAATAGTTGCGCTAGATGGAATATTAGTACCACTAATGCTTGCTCCAACCATAGCCATAGTAGCCGAAGTTAAACTAATTACTGTGCTATTAATAACTGTTGAGCCAACATATGTACTTGTAGAGTTATAAGATATAATTGTTTTATCAGCGCCTGCGCCGATTAACGTAGCGTAACTAGGAATATAAAGAGGTTGCGAAGTACAATAAATTCCAGCAGGTATTTCTAATTTTTTTCTAGTACCTACGGCGGCCGGAGTTCCTGTGGGATAACTACTACTATATGTAGAACTTGTTGTTACAGGATTTAAAAATAATTGATTAATAGCACGTTGCAATGCGGCCGTATCGTCCGTAGCGATTGTTGTTCCTACTCCATCACCTCTTGCACCAAATTCTAAGGTAGTAACTTGATCATCTAAACGTTGTTGAAACGTACGAGCTACTGGATAATTGGAACTTATACCTGTTATAATCGGAACAGATGTATTATTTGCTTGATATACATAGGTAAGCGTCGATAATAAATTACCGTAACTAGATATATCTGCCGTAGTTAAAATGCGTGTATTACCTACTGCCGGTGCACCTTCGCTAACTGCACCGTTTCCGATGAATAATTGTTGAGTATCAACTGCCCATGCCATTTCGCCTGATGCTAATTGTGGTAACCCTGTACCCCCGTTCGCAGTGCCGCGACGTATTTGAATTCTCGAGATTTGGACTACAGCCATGTGAATATCCTCTATATAGGATATTTATCAGTTATACTTGTAGTATTGTTCCACCCTAGTCCACCACTGATCTTCCCAGTAGTTAAATTCGTCAGGTCTAAGTATAAATTCCTGATAAACTGGCTGTTCTGTTGGTGTTCTGGGCTTAACACACATTAAAACTACACCTTTGCGTATGTTTGTTTTATGTACTTCGTTATGGGCTAATGCGTAGGCTGTAAGCTGTAATTTATAGCCTGTAATCCACTCTTCTTTTTTAGGTTTGTTAGTTTGCTTATAATCCAGAATAGCTTCTTCATTTAGATGTAAACCACAAGCATCAGTAGTACCTGCATATAGTCCTGGATAATATAAAGGAACTTCTACACCCCAAACTTCATTTACATTACATAATCCTTGCGCAATAACACATTCTGCCATTTTATGGCTTTCTTGGCTAAATGGGTTTGTACCTGGTTGTCCAATTGCACCGGTCTTTACATAGTCTTCAAGCCACTTGTGCATACGTGTTCCACGATTTGCGGCTTCGGTAGTAATTTCTTGTGCTTTCTTTTCACCCACAGCACGTTTCCATGCCATTAAGGCATCACGTTCTTCTTGTGGTTTTGTTTTATCCAGGATAGTGGTTACGCTAGGAACTTTGGAACCATCTGGTGTTGCGTATAAACGTTTGCCTTCTATACTTTCTCTATTGATTTTAGTATAGGAATATTTTTCGTTAAGTAAGGTCATATATGTAATTATACAATATACGACCTTACTTGTCAACTATTTAAAAGCCTTTTTAGTAGCTGATTTAGCCATTTTATCTACTTGATCCGGACCTGATTTTTCTCTTGCACCCATATTAGCCTGAGGGCCTGCGGCCTTGTCTGTTGCTAAATCTATGCCTGTACCATCATAACCATGTACATATTTTTTTATTTCTGGATCGTCAAAATAATTTTTAAAGTTTTTATAATAAATTGCTGGTGAGCCTTTTGGCAATGAACTATTAATTGCGTCCCAAGTTAATTTGCCTGCTACGCCTTTTTCGTTTGCCGCCGAAAGCATACTACGAATAGTATATGCTAACGGATCGGCTGTTTCACTTATTTTTTTTTTGATTGTGATAATAATGTGCCTAAGCGACGGCTATAATCAACTGCTTCCATACGCTTATCACGTCCTGCACCGGCACCGCCCATATCTGGAGCACCACCTGGTGTAGGTGCGGCACCTGGTTCGCCCATCTCTGGAGCTTCCATTCCAGAAATGTCTGGAGCACCGCTGTCATCTCCGCCCATCATATCTGGAGATTCGCCACCTGATAATACTGATAGACCTTTTTGTAAGCCTTGACGACTTGTTTCTAATGCACTATAAACTGCTTCAAGAGCTGGTTTAACTGCGTTAGTAAATGATTGTGCGACATCACTGCCTGCGTTTTCTCTTATAGAGTCTGTTAGTTCTAAAAGCTGTTCAGCTTTTAATTGAGCTGTGTCTTCTAACCAGCCTGTAATTCTATCCACCATGTCTTTTGCGGCCATGATGTTCTTTGCTTTTTCTTCTTCGCCTTCTAGCACTACATATCGTGCTTGTGATTCAGTTAAATCATAACGTGTTGTTAATTCTGCCTTTAATTCTATGCGATCGCTTTCACCCAATGCAACTCTTTCTAAAGCATTATTAATCCAATTTGTTGGAACTGAAAGTGCTTGAGCTCTTTGGCGGAACGTAGCATTAACATAATTTTCTTCCACAGCTTTGTCCTTTTTCTTATCTTTGGCAGCTTTTTTCATTGGCTCTTTCTTATTACCATCTTTGTCAAGATCTAAGAAATCCGGCTTTGCGCCTTCATTCATTTCACGTTCCATAATTTCTTGATTAATAACATCTAATAAAGCACGAGTCTTTTGATATTTAGGATTTTCATGCAAATTATCGTAACTTTCGTTAACTTCAAATTGACTCATTTCAGTACGCAATTTGTTACGCACATCTTCTAGTTGGGCGTCGTTAAACTGTTCTAGTTTAAGTTTGTATCCAAAGTTTTTAGCTAAACTCTCGTTAAGACGTTTTGCTGTAATCGGTGTTGATAAATCTCTTAATTGCATGGTGATATCCCTAAGCTGTTTCTTCTAGTATTTATGCAAATGACCACTTAAACATTCTGGAAATCTGTTCCTTGAATTGTTCAACGCGGCATTTGCTATCTTCTAATTTGTTTAATAGTATTAAATATCTATCAAAATCTTTAACTTTTTTAATGTTTTTTTGATATATTCGATTATCACTAAAACTAGCCCAATACTTACTATCTATCTGTTTGATTTCAAAGAACTTATTTAAGTTTGTACATTCGTATGCTTTGGCTGCCATTAATGCGCAACTTTTAAGATGATAAGTTTCGATTAACGTTTTATTATTTACGTGGTATAACGCCCAATCTTCCTTGTCAGTTTGCCTAATTACATAATTTTTATAGACTACACTACCATCAGGCTGTATGCTTAACGGTATTGTTTGTTTGACTTCTTCTTCGAATTGTTGGGCCAGTTCTTTTATAACCTTGGCCTTAGGTTTAGTTTTTGTATTTTTCATTTGCAACCACAGTAGGATCTTCCTGTCCTACTTTAGTTACCAAACTTTTGCGGATCAAGGCCTGAATCCCGACTTGATCATGTTCGCTAAGATGGCGAAGTTTCACAGGCAATTTAAGTTTTTCCAGTAACTTATTTTCTTCGTTACTGGTCCATATTTTAAAATTGCCTATTAATTCGTTTATTTTCATTTTAGTCCAGCAATTTTTAACCAACGATCCAATTCAGCTGTTTCTCCTATTTGGCCGCCACCGCCGCCTGGCTGATTAGGATTAGTACCGATGTTAGTCTTTGCACCAGATGCGGTACGAACCATGTCATTACCAGTTTGTGCTTTGAATCTAGCATTGGCACGACGGTCTACTTCTGGACGCATTTGTTGATTAAATTCACCACTTGCTTGTTTGGCCTTTTCTGCACCAGCCTTTAGTTCTGGCATTTGTGCTCGCATGTCGGCAACATCTTTAATTATTCTTTGTTGTTCTGCTGGATCTGGATAGTTTTTTGCAAACTCGGGAGTTTTGATCATCTGTTCCATTTTCGTAGTCAGTTGTTCAAACACTTGATAAATCTGTTCTGATATATCGCCCAGGCTTGTAAACATTTTTAACATAGTTTCGTCTCCGTCAACATTACCTTCGGCATCTCGAACTATCATTTGTTCAGCAGCCGCTTGATCTTCAGGCGGTAGTTGTTTGACAGCGTTTACCATGCCTTGTGCCATGACGTCCATAGATTTATCGTCAAAATTACTTGAGGTTGGCATCACTGCTGATGTATCATTAAATCCAGTAGCAGGTACTGCCGCTTGTTCAGCTTCTCTTAAATAATCTTTAAATCTTTTCATATTATTTTATTCCTGCAATAGTGAGCCATTTCATAAGCTCATCACTTTCTGGTAAACGTTTTTGTTGTTTATTTATAGGACTAGCTTGTCCATCGGATCCTGGACTTCTATTTTTACGTTCAAAATCTTTATCAACGATATCATTAATAAATCCACGCTTGTATCCTGCACCTCCAGTAGGATCTCCTCCTACATCTTCATCGCCTTGACTAATCAAATCACGATGTACTTCGTCTAAATCTCTATCATCGATTCCACCATGATGGTGTTTAGTCAAATGGTGTGCGTGATATTCCATATCAGCTGGGTGTACTTTACCAGTTAAGAAGTTAAGTGCCTTGTGGAAAGTAGTATCTTTATCTTCATGATCGTGAGGTGCAAAGTGTGGATCGGAAACAAACGCATGATAGTTTACGTTATGTGGCGTTGCACCTTCTTCTTCGTATTCTTCATCTGTAGTTTGTGTAACTTCTGCACCAGGTTTAATTTGATTAGGATCTGCAGGTTTCATGGCAAACGACCCTGGTTTGTCCGCGGCTGGTACAAGTACATCTGTAGTTGTTTTAATTTCTTGTCCGCCTTGATCTATTGTAACATCGTTGCCAGAAACTGATTTAATTTTCATAGAATCATCTTCTAGCATACGGTATTTGTTTAAAATATCTTCAATTTTCATTTATATTCCTCAAGGCTTAATTCAGCACTTTCTAGTTTAGTTATGTATTTACGCAATTTTTCAATTTGTCCACGTGCTCTGAGTAGCTTAAAAGCTAAGTTTTCTACACTTTGTTCGCCGTTAGTTTCCAACCCTGCTTGGCGTAGACGTTTTAATTCAGCCATGACCGAACGGCACTGTGCTATGTCATTAGTACGTATAGCAAGATTAATCTTACCGGCATAGTTACGTGCTTTACTTTTAATGTCTTTAGGATCAATAGTAGGTTCTACATGCTCTGGTTCGTTAATCCAATGATCATCTAGCACGCTATAAATTCCAGCTGAGTGGTGCGGTTGATCTGCAGGCTGTACATACAACTCTACTGGAATTCCTTCTATGTTTAAATTGTGTGCATTATTGTATAAGTTTTTCTTAGCCGTGTATAATTCATCGCGGCCTTCGGTTTTAGTTACTACTAAGTGTAAATCTATATCGCTGTAGTCGCTATAGTTATAGCCTGCACTGGATCCGCTAAGTGTAACATCTTTTAAATGTAAGATTGGCACATCTAAATAAGCGGCAAAATGTCTAGCTATTCTTAATAGCTTAAGACGTACTTCTTTACGTAGGTGATTGTTATCCCATAGAATAGGGTTAAGCTCGTGATGATGAGGATTAGGATCGATTAGTTCTTCTAAGTTCATTCAGTATTTAACTGAATTAGAGTCCTAGGAACTTTAATATTGCTGGAAAATTGGCGGCATGGACCCAACCAGCGCCGGCGGCAAATGCTAAAGCACCTATTGAATACTTTAACCATTTATTTTTAAAACCTTCTAAATCTTTAACTTTTCCAGCTAATTCGGCATGCTGTGCAGATGACTCATCACGCATATCTTTTAAAGTATTAATTACAGCAGAATGATTATTTTCAATACCTTTTCTGATGTCATCTATTTTACTATCGAGATTAGTTACTTTTACTTCAAGTACGGCTACTCGTTCCGGCATCGTGGCCAGCTGTGGCATTGCTTCTATACTTGTTTTTGATTTACGTGCTGTCGCTGTGGCCATCTCCAGGCTCTCCAATGTTATAAGTCAAGTGCTCGCTCCGAGCTGGGCCTATTGTATGATTGGTTTAAAAAGTGCCTAGATTATGATATTTTGCCTACAATGTTATTTATTAAAAGTTACTTTTTAAAAAACACTATGTTTTTACCTGGATCTTCTGGATTAAAAACTGCATACTGTTGCGTCATAGCTTCATCTAACCCTGCTATATAAGGAACTAACATAAAATCGTTGATTAAATTACCTACGGGATTTCCTATATCGTCTTCATATAAATTATCTCGATCAGTATTAAAATCAAATCTCCAAACACGTATAACAGAGTCAGTATCAAACCCTACTAATCTTCCATTAACTTCTGTAGATATAGGACTGTTTGTATAAGTTACATTAGCTCTTATACCCAAAGTTTGTAATACTGTTTGAAAGTTTTGTTCTTTCCAGCGCAAGTGTTCTTTTCCAGGAGCGATCCTGTGTTGTCCAGTATGTGTTATGTCTACTAAAGTATACAGTTTGTATTCCATACGAATAATTAATTGTTTTCAATAGACTTAGTTGTATTTTCAATTTTGACAAAAACTGGAACTCCACCTGGAGCATATTCTTTGAATTTGAAGTTCTCAAGAGATTCAACTGTAGATTCAAGACTATCTGCTCTAACTACACTTGTTCCTCTATTTGTTTTTGTAAAATGGTAATATTGATAAACTGGAGGAGCCCCTCTACTTGGTATAATTACTTCTGCTTTACTAAAAATATCTTTAATTTCATCTAATGTCATCTCTAACTCCTGTTAAATTACTGATGTATTTAACAGCCGTAAAAAAGCCCACTTATAAAAGTGGGCTCAGTCTTCCCATCCCTGAGAATTAAAACATATTACTGGATAGTTGCACCAGAAGCTGTCAATTGAGCAACAGTAACAGCACCTGAACCCCAGCTACCTAAAGCAGTTAACAATTGAGCTGCCAATAGGCCAAAGTTGCTTAGTGTTGGGTATGATAACAACTCAATGTTACCTTGACCAGATGAAGCAGAAGCATCATTCATTGTATCGATTGCAACTGCAATAACGAAAGCTGTTGAAGATGGAGTACCGACAAAGTAAACTTCACCAAATTGTTGAATTGTACGAACTGCTACTGAGAAATAATCTAATGAGTCAGTTGCGTTGTTAAAAGTTTGATAGTTACCTGTTGGACCTGCACCGCTTGTGAAACTTGGTGGTGTACCGCCAGAAACTGTAACGCTTAAAAATGCTAAGTTACGTGTACCAAAGTTGCTGTACGTTGTACCGCCGTATGTGTCTTGTGATGTCATGCGGCCGTAATTGGCTGCGACGTATGTACCTAATAATGATGGCATAATATTCTCCTAATCTACCATACTGCTCGAACTCTTCGAGCGACCTTCCTAAAAGGCCTTTGTATAATTATTTAGCCCAAAAAGAGATTTTGGTACTTATATGCCTAATTTTCGTTGTAATAATCTAAACCAGTCTGCACTACCTTCTTTAATAGCGTGTCCTGGGTACTTTTTAGCCATATCTGCACGGAATTGCTCTAAACGTGGGCTATTGATACCGCCTACTGCTTTAATGATGCTTTCTACATTGCCTAAATCATCAGCAGTATGCCCTTTGCCCAAGGCAATTTCAGCTACTTTATTAATATCGCGTGTAATAACTTCGCCCGTAGCACGATTTTGTAATGCTCCACCAAATCCATTGTATTGGAATGTTTTAGGAGGATGTCCGGGAATAGTGTTAATAACGCTAGCCATAGCAAACTGTTGATCTTGCCCACCATACGGGCTATCTTTGACAGAGTAGTCATGCTCATGATGTTGCCCTATTTCATGTGCATGTTCCATAATCATTAAATCTACTTGGAAATAAGTAGGCAAATTATTAATTTTATGTCCGGTAGGATAACCTATATGTACATTTTTACCTATTTGTAGTGCAGGATAATGTTTGAGCATGTGTTGTAGTACTGTTTTACGGACACCTGCATCATCTGTATTAGGATCTAATCTTAAATGATGTTTAATCTTAACCGCATCCATGAATACATCTACATCACCACTGTCTATTTTATGAGTACCTTTATGTGCATAACGGTGTTCCGGGTCAAAACTACCAGCACCGCCACTACGCCAAAAGCCCGCATCACCAATAGATTGTAATACAGGTTGTAGTCCTTTTTTAATTTCTAAGTATTGTGCCGGACTAAGACGTACTAATATCCCTTTAGTTGGATTATTTTCCGGAATATCAATTCCTAGTTTTTTAAGTGCATTTCCGCTCATTCTTTTGATTCCTGAATTCGCTTAATACCACGCTTGAATTTGGTAACATCTGCACCTTTGATGCTGTTGATGAAACGGCGTTCCATTTCAGCGGCCGTTTCAACATCATAACTTTCTCTTATCATTTCTAACAAATTAATTGCACTTTGGATAATGTTACTACCACGGCTTTCTATTACTAGATCCGTATTTCGACTAATTCCAACTTCATTTAACTCTTGTAGAATACTACGTGTACTTTTACGCATTTTATTTCTCGTTATGATTTATTTATTGAATTATACACAGGATTGTAATGAATATCAAATGGCTTGAAAAGAGTTAGATTTGCGTATGTTTTCGTATTCAGTAATGATTTGTAGATTATTTTCTACGTGAAGCCCGCACACTAATTCGTGGTTTGAGGGTATTATATGATCCACTTCGTGTTTGATGCCGGTTTCCAAAGTAAGCTGTCTAGCTTTGATGTATATTTCGCGTATAGCTTTTTTGTCAGCCCATGGCGGCAAGGATTTATCGCGTTTTTTTCGACGCTCAACAATATAAGCAGAATGGTTTGCTTTTCTTCTATCTTCTGGTGATAATTTAGATAATGGTATTTCCTTGTATTTTGATTTTGTTGCGTATTGAAATGGCTCAGCCGGCATAGGTGGCATCAACGCAGTACGTTGTTTACGTGTTAATTTTGGGCCAACAAACAATCGTTTGAATTTGGCATATTCTCGTGATGTAGACATGAAATTATTTATTAATGTCATCTATCATGGTTTCTACTGATATACTCAGATAAATAGATGTAGCAGATACTATCTGCTATAATGGAATATTACACACACATTTAACAAGGAGACACAAAATGTCAAAAATCATCCAAGGACTCAAAAAGTTCTTTAATCAAAGCCAAATGAGCGGTTTAGAAGCTTATATCGTCAGTCACAAGCCACAGAATGCCGCAGATGTAGACCGCCTATCGCGCGAATACACACAACAATTTGTATGGGGCCGTGGACTATGAAAACTATCCAACAATTTTTTGTTGATTTTTATGAAATTATTAAAGCGGTTCAGTCTGCTCGCGCCGAAGCTGTTCTTAAAGGACAACATTGGCTATGACTAAAACTCTTGAACAATTTGAACGCAAATACGGACAACAAATTGCCGCAGTAGCCGTTGTGGCTATTGTAGCTTACTTGTTGATAGCACAATGAGTTGCAATTGGTGGCCAGTAAGTGATGAAGAATGGGAAAGGCTAAACTATCCCGAACGCTTCAAATGAAATATCTAATCCAAGGTTTAACTAAAGACGGTACAGTATTTCGTCCCAGTGATTGGAATGATAGGCTTGCATCTGCGCTAGCAGAATACCGTGCTGTTCCAAGACTACGGATCGTAGCCGATATGGCTCGTGAGCATAAAATGAGAGGTTATAGCAATTGTATCATGCCAGTTACCGTAAATGGCATAAGATCTATAATCTTGGATGACCAGTTGAAAGACATCGAAGTCTTAGCCTTTGATTTTGCTATGAACTTTGCTAGAGATAATAATCTTACTATAATATCAAATTATAGCGAAAATACAGTAAAATCAGCCCAAGTGGCCTAATAAATACGGTATGAAATTAGTCTATATACACGGTGCTAATGCCACCAGTGAAAGTTTTAACTATATTAGAGAACATATTGGGCAAGGGTTAGCCATTAATTACGACAGTCGTAATGGCTTCGAATACAATTTAGAAGAAATGAAAATGCAGTTGTCCAATTACAAGGACATTTTTTTCATAGCACATAGTCTAGGTGGTATTTACGCATTGCATCTTGCTAATTATTTCCCTGAACAAGTATTAGGTGCTGTTACACTCAGTACACCTTACGGTGGTGCGGAAGTAGCAGACTATGCCAAATATTTTTTGCCTTTCAGCAGACTTATGCGAGATATAGGACCCAGCAGTTGGGCTTTCGAACAAGCAGATAAGATTAAAATACAGCATCCTTGGACTAACATTGTTACTGTAAAAGGGCAAAGTCCATTTTTATTAGCGCATAACGATGGTGTAGTTACAGTTGATAGTCAGCGACATCATGCTGATATGGAACTGGTAGAAGTGGACTACAATCACTATGAAGTTGTACTAGCAGAACCTGTAGTTAAGATTATTAAAGAAAGAGTAAAGAAGTTTAAGAAATAGTTCATTCAGCTTTACAGGCAGTTTTTATTACAGTATAATAAATACATGGACAGCAATAATGCTGTTCAACACACAAACATAAACACACAGGAGAAAAATATGTTTAATATTGAATCAATTATTGACGCCGTTAAAGGTGCTCAAACATCTTTCGTAGAGACCTACGTTACAGATAAAACCACACAAAAGAATCTAGTCAAGTTGCTTGACTCACAGGCCTCT
>Ga0214164_1001509_pt1 | contig 13063 bp, 6 predicted proteins | sample TroBogepilimnion_13_FD_153003 | JGI IMG/M metagenome (GOLD analysis project Ga0214164, IMG submission 153003) | Freshwater microbial communities from Trout Bog Lake, WI - Practice 03JUN2009 epilimnion v4 | ecosystem: Environmental > Aquatic > Freshwater > Lake > Epilimnion/Euphotic zone ...
GATACAACAACTGGCTGAGCTGCCCATGCAGTTTTTTGGTATGTACTGTCATCAAATATAATACCGTACGAACCCACTTTAATTGATTGTCCATAGACTTGACCAATGGTATAAGATCCAGCAATCATTGGATGGTAATGACTACCGGAGTAGCTATAACCCTGAGTTATTCTGGAAATATATGCAATAATATTACTACTACTGTCTGTTATTTGTAATGGATATGTGTTACTACCGCCAATTACAACAGATGAATTGTTCCAACTTGAACTTGTAGATGTAAAACTACCGTCTGTACCGAGAGTAGTATTACCACCGGTAATATTTGTTGAATTAATGGACCACCCGCCTACCGTACCGGTTGAACCTGTAATAGTGCCACTAAATGAACCATTTACTGCATTAAGAGTACCGCTAAACGTACCAGTCGTACCGTTTAATGACCCGCCAATAGTTAAATTACCTGCACCATCATAATATAAGTCTGTTCCTAAGCTAAATTTGTAAACACCGCTGTTTAGACCAAACCAAACCCCGGCTCCTTTGTAACTCGTAGTACCCAGTCCTACGTACGATGAAGTACTGTTTAAAGTTACATTACCGCTGTTATCTGTTATATAACCGCTATTTATTTTCCACCCACCTATAGTACCACCTGCAGCAGTAACATTACCATTAAGTGTTAAGTTGCCAGAAGTATCAAATTTTAATTTATTTCCTAATGAAAATTGACCAGTACTATCTGTATAAAATGGTGTACCAGAATCGTAATAACTACCACCACCCACATATATTTTTTTACCGCTACCGTCTAAAACTATTTGCGGTGTAGAGGAACCTACCGTAAATGTTCCGCCAATATAACCACTTGCACCTGTAATGTAAGGAGAAGCTATTTGATTACCGCTAATAAATGTCCCAGCTGCTGAACCATTAATAATAGCACTTACATCTGTAGCTAAAGCAGTGTTACCGCCTGTTACGTTAACAACACCTTTAATATCTAACTCGCTACCAGTCCATTTAATATAGTTAGTACTACTACCAATATTGAGTACAGGAGTGGTGCTGTTAAGACCTAAGAACCAACCGGCTGTGTTGTCTGAATAACTTGTTTTACCACTATATATACCATTACCACCTAAAGGATTAATTGATATATTACCTTGCATTGTCAGTGTTTGGCCATTCCAGAAAGTATAGTTAGAAGAACCTCCTGTACCGTCACCAACGAAGAATATAGCATCAGCTCCACCATAACCACCCGTACCTGTTGGGTAACCAAGATAGAAGCCGTTACCGGTCATTGCTACTTGCCCTACACCTGAACCGGTCTTAGCAGCTGCAATTGTTGGGGTAGTACTATAGCTACGTATTGCAGCTGTAGGTAACGCGGTACCGGTGTAACCACCTAAATTTAAATATTGGGTGATTGTGGCTTCTTGTGCTAAAAGTAAATCAGTTGCTACACTCTTAAATGATGCACCGAATGTAGCCCAATCTGAAGAAGTACCTGGTACATCCCAACCAGTCATTCCGCTTTTTGCAGCGTTGTTAGCTATATAATAACTACCACCGGTAGCAGGGTACAGTACTATGTCAGCACGCACACCTGGTACATAATAATAAGCTACAGGGGAACCACCTACACCACTTACATATGCACCTTGGTAAACCGGGCCAGCGCCTGTATCACCTGTTGCACCAGCAATAACTTTAGATACTGTAAATGTTTTATATACAGTTGTACCGTTATAAACTGCTGATAATGTGAATACCACATTAGTACCACCAATGTTTGTAGGTACATATATATTTTTTACTGAACCGTCATTTGCACTTGCTACAAACGTTAATGTGCTTCCGTTTGCATTAGTTATTGAGTATACTCCAAATCCGGTGCTTTGACTTGTTACATCAGTGGCGCCACTATACACAAAAAAGCGACCAGAAATAGCAGACACATTAGAAGTAATCGTACCATTACTGTTTGCATTTACCGTAGCTGAATCATTAGTTAAAATACCTATAATAGCACTGGAACCGTTAACTAACTTTGCTACAGATTGAGTGTTTGTATAGGTTACAGTTGAAACGTCTAATATAGAAGCTGTAATACCACATGATATAGCAGTTGGGTTATTTGTAAATACGCTTACTGGTAGTACCCTTACTGCTGAGTTAGAAGGCACTGTTAACAAACTACTTGTAACGTTTGTAGCGTTGTTAGAGCTATCGTAAACCGAAGCAGTCCAATTAACGTATGTACTTGAAGTTGCAGGTACTATATTATCTAATAATACTGTAGCTGAAACTGTGTCTGTTGCGTTTAAAGGAGAATTACCACTAAACACAAACACACTTTTATTTAAACCTATAGAAAGTAATTTAGCTGTACCAGAAGTACCGGCCTTTGCTTTAGTAACTGTAAAGATAGCAGAAGCTGATTGACTACCGTATGTGCCCTGTAACGTTAATTGCCCAGAAGTAGCACCTGCTGTTATATTAGAAACACTATATATACCGTACGAATTAATAGTACCGGTTACGTTGGTTTGTGCTAATACACTATAAGTTACGTTATATGCAGGTATTAAATTTTGGCCGCTATATATGTTAAATACCCCTTGAGCGTTACTATAATCAGTTACATTACCTGAAGAATCTGCAGGCAACGAAGCACTATAATTTGTTAATAAACCGTAAAAAGCTGGTTGACCGTTAGCACCGTCTACTTCTCTTAAAATTTGACCATATGCTGTATACGCATTACTACCAGAAAGAAAAGTAGCACTAACCAATGCACTTGTAGCTGAACCTAATTGAGAAGCTGTATATGAAATGCTATTATACGGAGATACTGTTGCGTTGTATACAGTAGAGTCCATAAACCCACCATTTGCATCGTATCGTAGTACTGCAAACCTAACTGGGTTAACATTAGTTGGTGTTAAGTTTTGTAAAAACGTATTTACCGTAGTTGAAGTAACACCGTACGGGGTTGAGTTATCGTTTTTATAATAAAATACGTTAACAGGATTAAAACCTAACGACATTCCATATGTTACAGAAGCACCGTTAGCTCCTGGTGCGCCTGTTGCACCTGTTGCGCCTGGAGGTCCTTGAAAACCTTGATAACCACCACCAACCCCAAACCCTTGAGTCTGTAAATAGGGCACGATCTGGGATAAAGACATTTTATATGTCTTTGGATCGTTTTCACTCTTAGTAACTGGGATTGTAATATCCGATGATATTATACCATCTGGCAGTAGTGGTAAATCTGTAATCTTTTGAGACATCGTGTATTATTATTTAGCTTTTGTCTCTTAAGGTTACCCGTTATAATTTACCAGTAAATAGTTAGGATTATTGGTTTCTAATAGGAACATCTGAGTATTATCAGTTCCCCATGCTCTTGACCTTATTAAATGTACTTCACCAAATATATATGGGTTTGGAGATACTATTGACGGATTTGTTGTAAAATGCTGTAATTCATTAGTAGCAGATAAAGTATATACAGTTGGAGTAAATCCAGCTGGACCAATAAATGCAGATATGCTTATTATTTGAGTGTTGGTGCCTTGAGGTAATGTATACACTACATCTGTTCTACAATCTGTTTCATCTGGTGTGTTTGTAAAGTTATTAGTATAAGTTACTGTTTGATCAGGAAACTGATACACCATTTTACTTAAAAATTGCTGAGCAAGTAACGGTATGCTGCTTGGTTTGAATACAATGGTAAACGGGCTATAACCAGATACTGCAGATGCTGTGGTTGAAAATGTAAAGTTCATATTATACTGTTAATATTGTGTTGCCTGTACCGGTTGTAATTGGTACGAATTTACCATCTACTAATATTTTACCTAATACGTTTTGATTTGTTGTGTAGCTTATAATATTAAATTTTTGCCAGTTATAACCAATAAAGCTTATAACATATGAAGATACGTCTTTATTGTATGTAATTACTGGTGGTTCAATATATGTTATATGTTCTAATTCAGGGTCAATAGCAGATGCCCCCTTAGCATATAAAAATGCTGAAAAATTAGTATTGTTATCTGGGAAAATTCTCGTACGAGTATTTGGTGTGTTAATGTTGTACTGATACAATACAGGTACTATTAAATCAATACTGGATAATGCTGAAGCAGCAGCGGTAGTAGTAGACTGTAAGTTGGCAGATAACAACAAGCATGCAGTCATTGTCTTATCACTTTCACTATACCAGTGACCACCATAATACACATTTGAATTATTGCTAATAGCATATATACCGGTTAAACCAGCTGTGGATAGTGTAGGCGATAAAGATAACGAGGACAAAGTACGTGTCGGTAATTGTGTGTGGTAATTTAAAGGTAGATAGTCAACACCGTACGGGTTTATAGTACTTGTTGTGTAGTCAAAAGTTATTTTTTCGTAGATTGTATATCCGCTTAACTCAAACACTAATGTATCATAAAATATTTCTATATTTTTAATGTTATTAGCTGATAACTGAGAATAGATACCGGGCTGACTTGCATACTTGTTGAATATACCGGAAAGCGCAGAAACAGCAGAGTAAATAGTACCGTCTACAGTCTTAACCCATAACTGACCGGTAGCGTTCTGCATATTATATATAGTACGGCCAGCTGCAGGTACCTGTTTATATAAAGCATATTGGTTACCGTAAACATCGGTTTGCCAGGAATACAATTCACCTACATTAACTAAAAGTCTTTGTACCCGGGAATCAATATCAAAGTACTGTAACCAATCTTGTTCAGTAAACTTGTCTGTTGTTAACCAAATATTTTTATAATTACCTGTCCAGAATTCAAAATCGTTTTTTACATTAATAACCCCGTTAGTATCGGTTTTGGTGGTTTCAAATGCAGACTGATAAGGTATAAATTTTTGATAATCTGTTGAACCTAATATTTGTCCATCAAACTCAGTACCAGTACCTAAAGCTTTTTGCCAGTTAAGATTTTCAATATGAGTAACAATATTATTTTGATCTTTACCGGTAAACCCACGACCTTTATTATACTTTGAAGGATCTAAATACGTATAAACTTGATTAGCGTTAATCTCATTTGTATTAAGTACCGGTATAATGTTTTTAGTTAAATATACAGAAGCACCAACATTGTTTGGTGTAAAATAACCTAATTGATCTTTTGTTACTATATTGTTACCACTCTGAGATAGAGTAGCTACTGTAGGAAAGTATCTATCAGCTAAATTACTCCACGGAGACATTGCTGCAATCTGCAGACCTATATAACCGTTATTAGGTGCACCAGATAGTATGTACTGATTAGTACCGAGATATTTTTCAGTTAAAGTAGTTAACTGAGTGTTAATCTGGTCTGATGTTGTATTAACGTCAACTTGATTTAAAGTGGCCATTTATTATAGTATACCTGATAGAGATTGCTTTAATGTTTTTACTTCTTGATTGAGCTCTTTTACTGCTTCAATAAGAACTGCTACTATACGGCTATATTGAATACCTAATGGCTCTTCACCTGTATCTGTTGCACTTAAAGTAACAACATGTGGTAGTACATCGTAAACGTCTTGTGCAATTAAACCTATTTGATCTGTTGCACTTAAACCTACAACACTATCATATACTACACCGCTAAGAGCGTTGACTATATCTAATGAACTACCAACTTCAGCTGATATAGGGCGTATATTAGTTTTGTATTTGCTGTTAGATGTTGTTGTGTATGATACAGCAGTTACATCTCCACCAAAAGTCGCATTACCTGTACCGTACAACCAAGTATTTGCAGTACCACCGTAAGCGTTGTTTGTTACTCCTAACCCGTAATTGTTACCGCTTGATCCACCCGCACCTGCAGTGTAAATTACCACTGGTCCTAAAAAGCCTGCTTGAACATTAACAAGACCACCGAAGGTTGCACAAGTATCAGATGCTGTACCGTCTGTAGTAATATTAATTGTTTGGAATGAAACACTGCTTGTTGTATTAAGTGTTTGGTTAGCACCTGGCCCGCTGAACCCCGAAGCTCCCTGCGCGCCTGTAGAACCTTTTGCTCCACTAAAGCCGCTAAAGCCTGAAGTGCCTTGTGCACCATTAGAGCCATTAGTACCGCTAAAGCCGCTAAAGCCTGAAGTGCCGGTTGAACCGTTTGAACCATTGGTACCGCTAAAGCCACTAAAGCCTGAAGTGCCTGTTGAACCGTTTGAGCCATTTGTACCGGAGAAGCCCGAGTACCCCGATGCACCATTAGCACCAGTAGAACCTTTCAGACCTGAGAAACCAGAATAACCAGAAATACCGCTAAAGCCTTGTGCACCGTTAGTACCGCTAAAGCCTGAATAACCGCTATAACCTGATGTACCGGTTGATCCTGTAGAACCTTTTATACCGGAAAAACCAGAGATACCAGAATAACCAGAAATACCTGTAAAACCAGATATACCACTGAAACCGCTTATACCTGTAAAGCCTGAAATACCACTATAACCGCTTATACCTGTAAAACCAGAATAACCAGAGGTACCACTAAAACCACTTATACCACTGTAACCAGAGTAACCACTAATACCACTGTAACCGCTTATACCAGTAAAGCCACTGTAACCTGAAGTACCACTAAAGCCGGATATACCAGTGAAGCCTGAGTAACCTGAAATACCACTGTAACCAGAAGTACCGATTAAACCGGAATAACCTGATGCACCAGATATACCTGTAAAACCACTATAGCCTGAAACTCCTGAACCGCTAAAACCGGAGTAGCCAGATACACCAGAACCGCTAAAGCCTGAATAACCAGATATACCGCTAAAGCCAGAGTAACCAGAAATGCCAGAGTAGCCACTATAACCGCTTATACCGCTTGCACCAGAGTAGCCTGAAGTACCGGTAGAGCCTTTAACACCAGAGAAACCACTATAACCGGAAATACCTGTATAACCAGATATACCAGTGAAACCAGAGATACCAGAGTAGCCGCTTGTACCAGAGTAGCCAGATGTACCTGAAATACCGGAAAAGCCTGATATACCGCTATAACCGCTTATACCAGAGAAACCTGATATACCAGAGTAACCGGAAATACCGCTAAAGCCAGAATAACCTGAAGTACCGGAATAACCTGAAGTACCAGATTGACCTACTGCACCTTGATAGATACCAGTTTGTATATTACTATAATGAGTAGAACCTAAATAATAAAAACCAATAGTAGCGTTGTCTCCAGCTGCTGTGTTAGCAAACACTCTATATACTAACCTATCAGTGGTGCCACCAATTAATGAAATTGGGTTAGAAATTGAATACTGAGTAGATTGTAATAAAGCAGAACCAAATGAAGTTGGAGTTAATACGCCACCGGCAGCAGAAAATAGTATTGTTTCTGTACCGCTTGCTTGTCTGTCGTATATTGCGTGAGTGAGGTAAACTGCAGATGTAGCATTAACGTTAGCACCAGTTAAAGCATAATATGTATTGAACGTCCATGTACCTTGACTGATTACAGTTAAGTCTGGACTACCAACCGGGGTAACCATTTGACCTAAACCTGCATTTGTTTCATTTGCACTTAAAGTATATGCATAATAAATTTCAGCACCAGCAGCTGGTGTTTGGCTCATTAAACCGTAATATATATTAAATTCAGAAGAAGATGTAGTTGGGTAATATGTTATACCAACTGCAGGTGTACCACTAAAGCCTGAATAGCCTGATGTACCACTATAACCAGAAGCACCGTTGGTACCGTTAGTACCAGAGAAACCAGAGTAACCGGAATAACCTGTAAAACCGGAATAACCAGATGTACTTGTACCGCTAAAACCACTATAGCCAGAAAAACTACTATAACCGGAATAACCGCTTATACCTGTACCGCTAAAGCCACTGTAACCTGAAGTACCGCTAAAACCACTGTAACCACTTATACCAGTGTAACCTGATATACCAGAAATGCCTGTATAACCGGAATAACCGGAAATACCAGAGTAACCACTTACACCGCTAAAACCAGAGTAACCAGAACTTGCTGCTGCACCAGGTAAACCAGAGTATCCCGAAACGCCAGAACCACTAAAACCGCTATACCCTGTAAAGCCTGATGTACCAGAATAACCGCTTATACCAGAGTAGCCTGTGAAGCCACTAATACCTGTAAACCCGGAGTAGCCACTATAACCACTAAAACCAGATATACCACTAAAACCGCTATAGCCTGAAATACCTGTAAAGCCGCTATAACCAGAATAACCAGAAATACCTGTAAAGCCGGAATAACCAGATGTACCGTTTATACCAGAGAAACCAGAATAACCGCTATAACCAGATGTACCGCTATAACCAGAAGCACCGCTTACACCTTGTCCGATTGGTGTACGTAATACTGAATACACAGAATTACCATTATACTGATAAGAAGCAGATACAGGGCTTGTACTTGTTGTGTAAGCTGCAATTTGTAATAAAATACGATCTGTAGCTGATAGAGTTGTAATGGTACTTGTAGTAGCACCAATCTTTTGATATGTAGAAACTGTATCTGTAACCGGGCCTGAGTCAGCACTTAAAATAAATGCACTCGTGGCACTTGTCTTCATTGAATATGTATAAAGACTGATTACAAAGTTAACAGAACTTGCTGAAACGTAACGATAAAATTCAAAGTCCCATAAACCTGGTGGTATTTCTACTACACTTGGTTCATTGAGAGGTGTTAGGTACCAACCAAAAGCACTAAGTCCGTTTGCTGAACTAATATAAACAGCATCATCATTAACAGTTGTGCCGCCACCACCTGGTTGTAGTGCCATTACTTCAAATACAGCAGGGTTTTGATCACTTGTTACTTCTTGTAGAAAATACGTTCTACCGTACAACGAACTACCTGTTGGACCTGACCAACCAGACTGACCACTATACCCGGAAATACCGCTAAAACTTGAATAACCAGAAAAACCAGAGAAACTACTATACCCGGAATAACCAGAGAAACTACTGAACCCAGAATAACCAGAAATACCAGTAAAACCACTGTAACCAGAAGTACCAGAATAGCCAGAAGTACCGGAAAAGCCGGTATAACCACTTATACCAGTATAACCTGATATACCTGATATACCAGTATAGCCACTATAACCAGAAATACCGCTAAAGCCAGATTGACCCGAGTAACCCGAAATACCAGAAAAACTACTGTAACCGGAATAACCACTTATACCAGAAGTACCGGTATAACCAGACACTCCTGAACCACTAAAGCCTGAGTAGCCAGAAAAACCAGAAATGCCTGAATAACCTGAAGTGCCTGATATACCAGTGTAACCAGAAAAACCAGAAATGCCGCTAAAACTTGAATAACCGGAATAACCGCTTATACCGCTTGTACCTGTATAACCGGAATACCCAGTAAAGCCTGAGTAGCCAGAAGTACCGTTTGTTCCTGAAATACCGCTAAAACCGGACCAACCTGAAGTACCAGAAGCTCCTTGCCAGCCTTGTGCACCTTGAGCGCCTTGTGTACCTGTAGGGCCGGTGTTACCTTTTATACCAGAGTAGCCTGAGAAGCCAGACGTACCTTGTGAACCAGTAGGTCCCTTTGAACCTTGAGGGCCTTGTGGACCAGTGCCAGAAAAACCAGATGTACCTTGTGCGCCTTGTGGACCAACAGGACCTTGTGGACCAACAGGACCTTGTGGACCAGTACCAGATGCACCAGAAATACCTGAATAGCCAGACCAACCAGAAGTACCGCCTGGAGGTCCCTGCACGCCAGGGTAACCAGACCTACCAGAAAAGCCTGAGAAGCCGGAAACGGCTGCTGCAGGTATCATGCTTGCTTGATTGACTTTTGTTAGTGCCATATTATGGGGTTATGATAACAATTTCTGACCCGACTGGTGGGGCTTCACTGAAAATAATTTGCCCGTTTGGTACGCTTACGTTGTAGGCATAATTTGCACCAGGTGTCTGGAACAAACCATCAATTGTGACTCTATAAGCTGAAGGAGTGGTGTTTTTAATACCTGGTAAAGCATATGTAGTGGTGCTACCATCTCCTGTGTAAACGTAAACGTTGTTGGCTGCCATATTATTATTTATACTTGTACCTACAAAGCCGGTCACGCCATAGCACGGATTTAGACTGTTGGCGGTTTGTAATGCTGCAATGATTAAACCGAGCAAATAAGCTGCAGGTGCTTCGTAAAGAGAGGTTGCATATAAAGCAGGAGGGGTGTTTGCTGCAAAAGAGGTATACTGGGATATATTCAATGATGGGTCCCGGTCATGGTAATTAGCTAAATCGTATAATTCCTCAATTTCTACACTAAAAGTATCCGATATATCACTTAAGTTAGGTAGATACTGTAGTAATGACCCATTTGAAATGAGTAGACCAACATTTCCATTATCCGGTCTTTGGGTAAAAACACTCAGGATGTACGAATAAAACACTCCCTCTAAGTAACCATTAGTTCCTAATAAATTATATTTTAACTTGGAATAAACAATGTTATTCCTACGTTCAGCTAAGTAGCGTGATACGTCTTTTAGTTTACGTGCAAAATAAGCAATAGAGGCCTGTAAATCCAAATCATCACTATAATTGATAGTGGTAAAAAAGTTCTGCTCTTCTGTGTTTCTTGTAGATAGGCCAAGTTGCTTTAAAAAATTGATATACATGCTCTTAACATATAAGAACATTGCCTGTGGGTTGTTGGCTCTATTTTTATACCATGTCTTTAAATATAGGTTATATTGCTCTACCTGAGCTTTTGAATCTATATTGGTATTGTATTGTTTCCATTGTTGAAAAGAGTACGGATTTCCAGTATCAGCTTGGTTAGCTAAAGTAGTAGTCTTAGCAAGAGTCTGAATATTAATAACTGGCATCAGTGATACTTACAGACAGAGTATGATTTTACCATTTACCCATAGGGCATTTTGCAGCCTCTAAACGAACTTTAAGGTTCATTACACATCCGCATTTCATACACATACCCCCGTCGGTGAGTTCTGGACAACTTACACACTGAGATATACGAGCCTGTTGTTTGGTGCTTTCAGCTAAAAACACACCTTTACTCTTGTACAGATTTAACGAATCTATTACCGTTTGGGTGAGATTGAATACGCTTGTTTTGAGTGTAGCCACACTATAATTTATGTTACGAGCCTAATTTTGCACTTAAAGCAGCTACCTGAGTCTGTAAAGACTTTACAGCTTCTAATAACAATACTGAAAGACGGCTATAATCAACAGATCTTGCAGATCCATCTGAATTTGTTCTTACAACTGGTGGGAAGTAAGGTAGCACATCTTCAGCTACGACACCGACTTGACCGGTAGTAGTTGCAACATCAGCACTATCATATGTTACACCATTTAATTGTGAAACAATTTGTAGAGCATTATATGTTGCACCGAAAGGTTGAATATTTGTCTTAGTAGCACGAGTTGAAATTGAGTTGAATGACTGAGCATCAAATTCACCAGCACTTGTTAAGTAAGCTAATGTCAGGGCAGTTGAACCACCTTGATAGAACGTTACCACTGCATTTGTAGATGTTGCACCACCAGTACCACCGAAAACCACTAATGTGTTGGCACCAGCTGATAGGGTTGAGTAACCAACTGTTGGACTTAAAATTGCAGTAGCGCCTGGTTGTTGTGAAATTGAACCGACTAAGAACGCAGGAGCATAATGATAGCTGGTAGAAGATAACGCACCAGAGGAAACTAATGTAGTTAATACTGAACTACCAGCACCGCCATTATAAAAGCTAAGAGAATCATAATTACCAACACTAATACGACCTGCACCGTTACCACTACCATTGGTGTAATCAAGTAAAATACCGTCAGTAAATGTACCACCGAAATTAGAAATAGAATAAAGCCCGTTAGTAGCGTTAACAGCATTTGTATAAACTGTACCGGTAGCAGAAACTATACCAGCCACTGTTAATAAGTTGTTAGGTGCTGTAGTACCAACACCAACATTACCATTTGTGAAGTAAAAACTATTGGTACTTAACGAATTTGCGCCTGTAAACAATGCACCGTAACCAGATGAACCAGTACCTGCAAATGCTCCAGAAAAACCTGAATAACCGGACGAACCTTGATTACCTTGGAATCCTTGCGCACCTTGAGCACCAGTTGCTCCTTGATAACCTGAAGTACCGGTAAAGCCAGAGTAACCAGAAATACCAGAAAAACCGCTATAACCAGAAATACCGCTATAACCAGAATAACCAGAAAAACCTTGCGCACCTTGCGCGCCTTGAGCTCCAGTTGATCCCTTAATACCAGAGAAACCAGAGTAACCAGATGTACCAGCAGAACCATTGGTACCGTTAGCTCCAGAGAAGCCTGAGTAGCCAGACAGCCCTAAGCCAGAAAAGCCTGAATATCCAGAATACGCGAAAGAGGGATTAATATATGCCATGGTAGTTTAAGTTATTATTATTTAGTAAAAAATATGCTGTTTTATATATGGGTTTATATTAAACTTAAACAATTATACCCCAAATCTTCCACGAGTAGCAGTAAACACATTACCCATTTCAGTATTTGATAAAGATCTATTATATACTAAGAAAGTAGACATTCTTCCATCCCAAGTGTTACCGAATTCATTAGAGTTACCCACTTGTGCTACGGTACTATCAAGACTAATACTGGCTGCAGTGTTGTTATTAGTAGATACTATTGAACCATTTACCCATATGTTTCTTGTTGTCGTAGAAGTGTTTCTATTTAATCCAAGACATACCCAACCATAAGATGTACCTAAACTATATGTTGTACGAGTATCCGAACCGCAACAACCACCTTGATCCCAGTAAACCACACCGTCAACCCAGGTTGTATGAGCTGTAATACCTCTACCAATATATACACTGCCGTCAAAACGAAACGATTGAGAGGGGTTTGCTGAATTTTGATAGATCCACATTATAACAGTATAATCAGATGTTAAACCAAAAGACGAAGCGTTAGAAGCTGGTCCAGTAGCTATGTTACCTAAAGTACTAAAATACGGT
>Ga0214164_1001516_pt1 | contig 13026 bp, 29 predicted proteins | sample TroBogepilimnion_13_FD_153003 | JGI IMG/M metagenome (GOLD analysis project Ga0214164, IMG submission 153003) | Freshwater microbial communities from Trout Bog Lake, WI - Practice 03JUN2009 epilimnion v4 | ecosystem: Environmental > Aquatic > Freshwater > Lake > Epilimnion/Euphotic zone ...
CCCTGAGCGCTACTACCTAGCCCCTGCGCCCTCTGCGTTTATCATTATAACATACTTTTCTAGTGCTGTCAAGTCGGTTTAGCATTTATTTTTAGTATACTTTGGCACCTTCTCCACCGTAAGTAATAATATCATATGTTTTTAGTTTTGTCAAGTTAGTTTGCGTGTTTTTTACACAACTTTTTTGCCACACCGTCACGGCCTGTGCGTAGGCTTTGCCACTCTTCTTCGCATAATGGCCTGTCGCATTTTGTTTTGTTGTTTTCTTTCATGTTTTCATTATAGCATATGGCCGGGGCGCTGTCAAGCACCCCCCGCCCTTATTCTGCCTTGCTCCCGCCATACGATTGAAAGTTCCGGCTTGAAACTTCTGCCGGTACATGGGCACCACCCGCCCCGCTCCTTTAGGCCGTTGCTGAGTCGGTGCCGGTTGAACGTGTTGCCACATGCGGGGCACGTTCCCACGTACTTAGCGGGGGGCTGTACCACGTCTTGCGAATCGGCGCACCGTGTCGGCTGTGCTCCTATGCGAACGCATACCGTTTTCCACTGTGGCCCGTGTCCTGCTTGCTTGCCTGCTATGGCGTGGGCTATCTCGTGCTTGATTGTGTCAAGGACTACGGCGTCACTGTTCAAGCGTGCTAATGGCGCTGAAAGCTTGATAACGCGATGCGTGTAGTTACACTGTCCTAAGATTTTTTTAGCGTTGGTGAACTGAAAGCCCCACCCCTCTAGGCCGTGCTCCCGCATAAGTTCCCTTGCTAAGTTTTCCGCTTGGTAGGTTTCCATTGTTTGCTCCTTGTTTCGTTGGTAGTTATCATTATACACTATCCCCGGGGATTTGTCAAGTCCCCTTTTCAAGTTCTTTTACCGCGTCAAACAACCTAGCGCGCACAATGTCGGCCTGTGTCGTTAGGTTCCTGTCGCTGTAGTAGACAAAAAGTTTGGCCCAGTCTACAATGTCTCCCTGGATTTTGGTAATGGTTTCCATGTTGTGCTCCCTTGTTGGTATGTCTCTATTGTATCACACTTTTTCTGTGGTGTCAAGTCACCTTGGGGGTTTTATTTCCCCCGATTGGTGACCGTTACTAAGTCGGTGTGAATCAGTCGCCCTTCGATTGCGATGCGGTCGCCGGTGCCGGTGCTGATGACTTTGGCAAGTCGCCCCCCTTGGATTCGGATTGTGTCGCCCTTGCGGATTGTGACTCCAAAAACATCTTTCATTTTTTGCTCCCTTGCTCGTTGGTATATCTTTATTATACACCATGCCGGTTTGTTTGTCAAGCCCATTTGGCACTTTTTTTATTTTATTTTTATTCCTGCCCCGCCCTCCTCTCCCCCTAGCCTAGCAGGTTTTTTAGGCCGTGTCAAGTCGGTTTGGTATTTATTTTTTATACTTTGCGCGCACCTTCTCCACCATAAGTAAATATAGCACAGATTTGTTTACTCTGTCAAGCCCATTTGGATGAACTTTAGGTGAACTTTGTGTGAGCTTTTTGGCAGGGTAGGCGGGGGTTTCCCCCCGCCCTGACCCCCTAGCCTACTTCTACGCTCTCCATTTTGACGGAGAAGGTTAGGGTAGGCCCGCCCTCTTTTTTAGTCCATGCGCTAGGCAGGGTGACTGCTTGCGCTTCCTCTTTGGTGGCTGGTTGGCCGTTGATGGTGAAGGTTTGCTCCACCTTGAAGGTGTCCGCCAGATAGAGTCGGGCGTAGTCTTGGCCCTTGTGGGTGATAACCCAGGGGTAAACTTTCCACTCTCCCCAGGGAAGGTCGCCCGTCTCTGTGTCTTTGTTTTGGTTTAGGTTGGCGTAGGCCTTGCCGGTGCTTACCGTTGCCTTTGATGTCTTGATGACGACATCGTTAGACTTGGAAGGCACTGCCACCCTACTGCTCCAAGTTGCTGGCAGATACTGCCCTTTCTTGGTTTCTACTGCTTCTAGAAACTTTGTGGTTTCCATTGTTTGCTCCTTTGTGTTTGGCTTACTTTGTAAGTGTATCATACTTCTTTAGTGCTTGTCAAGTTGGTTTAGGTGAACTTTAGGTAAACTTTTTTCCTACCCTCTCGCCCGCTCTCGTTGGATTCTTTCCGGTATTGCGTCTTTCTTGATGGGCAGGATTTGGTAAACATTCACCCTGCCTGCCTCTTCTAGCATGATGTTGGCGATCTCTCTAGCGTCTTTCCATGTCTTGGCTTCTATCTCCAGAACTTCCCTGACGATGTTAGCCCCTAAGTTAGCGCTTACTGTAAAGGTATTGAACTTCATGGTGTTTGCTCCTCCGTTGTTTGGTATGTCTACATTGTACACCATAGCCACCTAGCGCACAAACGCTAAAACCCTTGGTAAGTTCCTGTGGATAACCCAAACCCCTTTGTTTGTAAGGGTTTTGGGCCTTCAAAAAACTTTTCCACAGATGTGCCTGTGGATAACTTCCACTTGTCCACAGCTTTTCCACAGCCTGTGGATAACCCGGGGTCGCCCTCTTGCGTTCTTTTTCTTTCGCCCTCCCGGGTTTGGTGACGTATTAGGGCTAGGCCGGTGACGTATTGACGTTAGGCCGGTGACGTATTGTGCCTGATAGCTCTGAGAGGCACCTAGATTGCTCTAGGCGGCCTTCTCTTCTTGTTTTGGTACTTCGACCCCTTGGATAAGGTCAGCGGCCCTCTGGGCCTTTCCTGCGGCCTGAACGACCATCTTTGGGTCGTCTTTGAGTACGCTCAGCCAGTTTTTCACATAGGCCGCGCTATTGGCTAGGGTTGAGTCTGGGTCAATGCCAGCGACCATACAGAGAAACGCGGCGCCCATCTCTGCTACTAGTTCCTCTTTTGAATAAAGCGCGTCCCCGAACGAATGGCCCTCAGTGATTCCCTCCCGCGCTAGGCGTGATGCGTGTCCGGTGCTGTGGGTTAGTTCGTGGAACATAGTCGAGTAGTAACCTTCCACGCTTTTGAACGAACCCATCTCTGGCATTTGAACGTGATCCCGACTAGGTGAGTAGCAAGCGCGATCCCCACCAAACGCAAGGCTAGGCCCGTTGGCGAGATACTGGGCAATAATCTGCTCAGCATTTTCCAGCGCGTCATGCTCCACCATGTCGGGGATACTGGGTTTTTTGCCATCTTCCCATTCTGCCTGATCCGCATTGAACACATTGAACGTGGTCATGAAGAACGCTTTTTTGGGGTTGCCGTTCTCGTCCATTTTCTCCAATGGTTTCCAAAGTGTCACCGGCGTGCTCTTGGCACCCTTCTGAATCTGCCCACCATTTTCGCTAATCTGCTTGTAGGTTCCCCAAAATGGTGATGAGTAGCCTTCGATCATGCCGGTAATGCCCAAGAGCATTACGTTGATCCCTCGGTAGGCTTTGCCGGTGCTTAGGCTTGTAGGCCCTCCGTTGGCGTTCCAGGGTTTGCGCCATGGAATAGTGCCACCTTCCAGCATGGCTACGATTCTATTAGTAATCTTTTCGTATCCGGTTTGCTTGCTCATATTGGTTTGCTCCTTGTCTTGTTGGTATTCTTTCATTATAGCATCTTTGGGTGATGCTGTCAACTACCCTTCGATTGCTACCATGTTCTCACATTGTTGGATAAAGGTTTCAAACTGATGGGGATTGAGATAGAAGATAGTTTCGTTCTCCATATGGTTGCCGATCACGACACACACAGTGTAGACACCCTGAAAGTAGTTTCGGGTAATCTTCACTTCTGCTTCCGTGTCCTCATTAGCTTCGACTTCTACTACTGTGTCTGTCTTGGTTACTCTTACCATAGTTTTTTGCTCCTTGTTTGTTTTTGCTTACTTGCCTACCTTACTACACTTCCAACTAAAACGCAAGTCCGCTAGATTATGGTGCGATTCTTAGCGCCATTCTTAGTGGTTTCCTTGAATCCACACGTTCCGCATTTGGCAGTGGTTTTGATATGTCCCCCACCTAATCGCATCTCGGCTTCGTGTGTGGTTTCCTTCTCGCATTTCTTACAGTGCTCTAGGGTTCTCATGGTTGCTCCTTTTGTTTTTGCTTACTCCGTAAGTATACATGATGAAAGTAAACTAAGGGTGACATCAAAGTGAACTTGAGATGAACTTTAGGTGAACTAAAAATGGCGGGGGTTGGGCTACCAACTAACCCAAACCCACCGCCGGGCGGGATACCCTTCGGAGCGGATAGGGTTCCCACGATTATGGTGACGTATTAGCGCCAGTGTTCGGTGACGTATTGGAGCAGTGACGTATTGCCACTCAAGCTCGGTGACGTATTACTCATCAGTCGTACAGTCGTAATCTTCCATCTCGCAACCGTCCCAGCACACCAGGCGATAGCACTCGACCTCGTGCCCAGGCTTGTCACAGTCTTTCCACTCCGCCAGCGCACCGCAGTCGATACAACTATTCTCGCCGTGGTTCACTAACCTATCCGTCAGTTTTTCAACCATTGCTGTCAGTTCTTCAATGCGCTCCTTATCAACCCACCGCACTGGCTTGCCCGTTTCGTGTATGGCTAGAATCGTTCCGCCGTTATCGTTTTTCATTATCGCCCCCTTCGCATAGCCAAATCGAATGCGTCACGCTCAGCGTCAGACCACGCTGTCTCGCCTTTGTAGGTCTTGCCCCACTTACGCCCGTCAAGCACGACCCACGCGGTCATGCCGTTCGGGCCATAGGCGTAGCCTACTCCATTCCCCAAGTCCTCCATTGTTACGTTGCTCATTGTTTGCTCCTTTTCTTGTTGGTTGATACTAATATCTTAGCACACTTATGACGCCAATCCGCACTTTCCACTTTTCTACTAGGTGTCCGCCCCGCAGTCACAACAAACTTTGGCTGTGCAATCAATCTCCATCATCTTGCAAGTTGCGCAATCAAGGAATCGCCAGCCCGTAGTGCCGCCGCAGTAAATACATTTGAAGTTGGTCATGCTGGCGTCGCGTTCAGCGTCCATATCAGTCACCCGCACAGTTCTACCGTTCTTGTTTGTCATTGTTTGCTCCTTTACTCGTTGGTGTTTTCATTATAGCATATCTTGGACTATGACGCAAGTCCACATTTGCCGCAATACGAATCATACTCGTGATCGCAAGTATCAGATCCATAAGAATCTTCGGATACCAAAAATAGACTTACGAGAGTCTTGAAATCATCTTCGTCTACTCCCACCGTCTCGCCCTCGTCGTTGCTTCTAGTCAGCACCATGGGGCCTGAAATCCAGTCGCCATCGAATAGCATTCCAGCGTTCGACATGATGTCCGTTGCTAGTTTGTTCTTAGGCAAGCCAGAAATCGTTTCGCCCTTTTCGTTGATCCAAGCGGCATATTTGCCCTCTTCGTTGATCCAAGCGTCTACGCCACGAATAGGGAAAGGCAAGTGCTCAATAAGTCCGCCTACGCGACCCTGTAAAAACCCCAGCGTGTTTTCGCTGTCCATTTCTGCTTTGACTATTAGGTTGTCCGTTCCAATAATGATCGCTTCCATTGTTTGCTCCTTTGTTTGTCGGTACTCCGTCATTATAACATATTCCCCCAGCCCTGTCAAGCAGGAAGGAAACCTTTTGTCAGTTGAATAAACTCTTCGTCATCAGCCTCCATGATGCCGTTCTCCACCATCCAGGCCGCGTATTTCGGCAGAAGGGTTTTGCGGGTGCCCGTGAGCCCCGTGTTTTCTTTTACCCAGCGATAGCAGTTAGCACCGCCGTAGCTTTTCATGCCAAACTTTGTTTCCATACACAGACCCTGCCATGCCACTAAGTAACGAAACTTCTCTAAGTTTTCACCTTCGATAATCATGCTTGCTCCTCTCGTTGTTGGTACTCCGTAATAATAGCATACTTCTATGGTGTTGTCAAACGGTCTAGAATCTTGTCTGCCGTTTTGATTATGACGCTATTGCTCAAGTGTTCGTCTAGAGTCCACTCGTCGTTAGCCCAAGTAGCCAAGTAGCCAGCGCTGTAGGGCATTGTGTCAATACCCAGAGCCTCGCACACCAGGTGCGCCACGCTCTCGGCTTCTATCTCTGCCTTGGTTCGGTTGTATTCGCCAAGGTGAAGATAGACATGGCCCAACTCGTGAGCCAGTGTTTTGATCTTATGCTTAGGCGTATTGTTGGCGTTGATAATCACCTTACGGGAAAAGTGATGTGTCTCCCCGTGAACGCCGTCGGGCATGGCTGTCTTACTGCTTAGCACCCTGAATCCTCTTTCCCTCGCCACATTAGCAAGCATGGTGAAAGAACCTTGGGGGGCTTTCCCTTTGAGCAACTCCACCGGCAGGGGAATAGACTCCCCCACTGTTTGAGCAATATCATATTGCTCTTCGCCATCTACGACGATTGAGCAAGAACCCTCGATAACCTGCCGACCAAACCGGTTCCAGAAACTTTCCGGCCCCATCCGGGTAGCGTTGGGCATCATCCCCACAATGCGAATAATGTCCGACTGTTCAAACTGTGGCATGGCGTCGTTGAACGCTTGGTATCTTGACCAAGTGTTACTTTTGAAAACCTCCGCCACACCATCTCTTAGTGTTTCTATGCTCATGTTGGTGCTCCTTTGCTCGTTGGTATTTCATCAGTATAGCAGGTCTACTTGATAAAGTCAAGTAGTTTTTACGGCATAGCCAGTCAATGACTTCCAGTATCCGTTTTCTTCCGTCATGGTCATACCTGCTTGAACGGCATCTGGCTCCCCGGTAGCAACAATCTCATATCCCAAGGTTGCGATTCCGCTACCATCTTTTCGTTCCGCAGTAATGCTTACTTGATATGTATTCATTTTTTTCCTTTCGTCGTTGGTAACCCTACCTTACTACGTTCTCTTTGTGTTGTCAAATCGGTTGAGTTTCTCGTTGTACTCACACGCACGTCAAGCTCGCAGCAGTCTATTTGTGCAAGACAGACTGGTCCATTTGTGCAAGCTTCTCCACCCCACTACCAACACGCCCCGCCTTCATGGAACGGTGACGTATTGGCGTGAGAGCGGTGACGTATTACGCTTGAAATCGGTGACGTATTGGCGTTTTGTTTGCTTAGTGGTCTTTGGGTTGGTGCGGTGGCCCATCTTCGGCACAGCAGTAATCGCCACGATGGTCGTCCCAGACTTCGTTAGTGCCTGAGAACTGACCATCAAAGACGATGACTGCTTCACAATGAAGGCAGGTTGATTCTTTACTCATGCGTCTACCTCTACCTTGGGGCAGTCACCAAACACTTCTTCTTGCCACATTTCGCAAGGACATTGGTTGTCCCTGTCCTCAAAGTCGGCATGACTGGTTGGAATGTCCCACTCTTCCGTTAGTTCCACCTTGCCGTCGGTAAGGCTTAGGCTTGCCCCGAACCCTTGCTCCTCCTCCCATGTGTAATGAGCCTCTAGGCCCAGTTCCACAAGGTAGTCAAAGAAAGATTCCATAAACGGCATTGGTGGCGACCAAGCAGTTTGAAAACTAATAAACAACTGATTGTTGTGTTGGTTTACGCTGGAATCTCCAGCGTTCCATTTTGTTCCCCAGTTGTCACAGTGCCAGTCATACCAGTTGAATACCGGATGTTTTGCCTTATCTTCCGATGAAAGTCCAGGAACTCCCACAGTGTTGTATTCTTCCCAGTTTTCTTCTGGCGGTGCGATAAAGTTGAGAAAGTTTACATCCCCATTTTCCACACCTTTGTATTCCGCCTTCAAGCGGTTCTGTACCTCTTCTAACTTCTTGTCGTCACCATAAACGGTGATTTCGTTGAATACCCAGTTTGGCATTTTTTGCTCCTTTCGTTGTTGGTTTACTTTCCTATCATATCACAACCGATAACGGCTGTCAAGTGGGGTCAAAGTCAAGGTCATCTTCCTCCTGTTCTGTTTCCCACTGCTGGGCCAAATCCCAACGCTCAGAGTCGCTAGCGTTGCTGAGTTGCTCGATTCCTGCGTTGGTCACGTTGTAAAGGACCACGAGCTCGCCAGGCTCGGCGCTACCCCAGTTCCCATCACCTGCTACATAAATAGTTGCACTCATGTTTCACAAACCCCCTTCCTAGTCGGTTCTCTACCACCTGATCTGTTTCGGTGGGGCAGGAATCGTCAAGCCAGATTTCTCCGGTGTCGGCATCTACGCAGACCGTAGGGTGCTCTTGGTCGCCAGCACCACCAGTGCCGATACCAAACCCCGTTGAACTAAACAGTTCGCTAGCAAGTTGAACGAAAAAGTCGGTGTCTGGTTCAGCCTTGGCGATTTCTCGGTCAAAGATTTCCTTACCGGATAATCCAAAGTCCAAGTCTCTGAACTGATCTGCCAACATTGAGCAGAAAATAATCCTGGTCAAATATGACGGGTCACCCACACGGCCTGAACGATCCACAGCCCTGGTAGCAGTTTCCTCAAGACGGCTACCGCCCCAATGAGAATAAAGCCACACGCCCTCATAGTCGTCTGAACCGTATTTCTTGTTGATAACTACAATGTTTCCTCTGTCTCCCATTTTATTGCTCCTTTCGTTTGGTTGATGTAATCACTTTATCATACTTTCGTGTTGTTGTCAAGTCCCATTCTTTCGTTCAAAAGATTGAGTTCCATGTGCAACTTTTGATAGGCCATGTCTGACTGAAACGAGTTTTCTCCCGATCCGTCAATCCATTTGTCATTTTCCCAATCAAAAACAGTTCCTTCTGGAAATGCCAAGCCACCGGAAAATGTCATTTCCACTTCAATCGCCCAACCTCGATCCGGCAGGTAAGACACAATAAAGTGGTGTTCTAAGTTTTTATTCATGTTTGCTCCTTTCGTTTGGTATTCCCCTAGTATATCAGGTTCTATTGCTCCTGTCAAATCGGGCCGGTGAAACCGCACAGAGTCGCCTTAACAAGGGCATGGCCTCACGCTGAATCAGTCCGGGGAAGAAGTGCTTGCTCCACGCTTTTATCCTTCTAGTCCATGCCATCAGGATTTACATTACGCGGGGGTTCACCGACCCAAAAACATTGTATCATACTTCCCTTCACTTGTCAAGCACCTTCGCCAGAAAGTGGTGACGTATTGGCTTCCGTGAAGACGGTGACGTATTGCCACACGAATGCGGTGACGTATTGACGCCTGAGCTTCGTGACGTATTACGGTGACGTATTGGCGCGAAAGAGCCCCGCAAACCCTGGGAGGGATCTACGGGGCCTTTCGTTTGCACAGCAGGGTACCAACACCCTCTGTACATGGAGTGGGTCATAGGCCGAGCAATAGCCTCACCACTCCTCCTCGCTGGGAGGCGATTTTATGCGTACTCTTTGGTCGCGTATAAAGCATTGAACTTCAAAGATACCGCAACATCATCTGCCACGATTTCCACTTTGCCGTAAACGCGCTCATCATCACTTGTCGGTACTCCTCGTTGTATGAGACTACCCGACACAATGACCCGTGAACCAACGTCTAAGGTAAGGACAATGTTTTCAGCCAGTTCACCCCATGCTACAACTTCAAGATATGATGTTGCTTCGTTCCAGCCACCCGTTCGCTGGTCTTGCCAACGACGATCTACCGCCAAAGAAAACGTTGCTTTTGCTAGACCATCTGGCGAATACCATATTTCCGGATCATTTGATATATTACCGCTAATAGTTGTATTATTCATATTGCTCTCCTCTCGTTTGGTTGATTCCTTCAGTATAGCATACCTGGTATTAGTTGTCAATAACCATCTGGCTCCAAACGTATTCAAGTTCCGCACAAAGACGAGAACAGGCTTCGTTCAGTTCTGCCATCGCACCATAAAACTGGTACTCGTGGCTAAACCCAAGTTGGAACTCATTGTGGAGTCGAGTCACGTCGCTGTAATAACTCAAAACGCCGTGTATTTCGAGTGGTCCCCAAGACAACTCAGAGTCATTCTCTTTGGCTGCTTCAATCATATCCACAGCGATTTGACCAAGTTCCTTGACGCTTTGGTAATAATCTTCCTCAGCCTTATTTTTACGCGTTGCTGCGGATTCTACGTTATTTAAGCCTTTTAATATTTGATCCATTCCCATTATTTGCTCCTTTCGTTGGTTAAAATGTTCCTGCTACGATACTGGCCGCGATTTTATTGCGCTCCATGTCCGATGCTTCTACTATAGCAACTTCTTCTTCGTATGTCAAGTCGTCGGGCAAAATAATCATCCCGTCGGCATTTCCATAGTTTCCATCTTCAGCTACATAAACTCCCATATTGCTCTCCTTTCTTAATGAGATGCCCCCACCAGTCAACAAAAGAACCTGGTGGAGGCCTCTCAAGCCTTAGGACGCTTTCGCTTCCTCTTTGATTTCCAGTTGTGTCCATTGGAACGTCACTGGTTCTGCGTAAGGGTTATTGACATCTCGGCACCAGGCGTAGTTTGTATTCCCAACACCCGAAGAAACCGCCAGCACCCGAAAGGTGACGTGGTGTTCGGCCTGGAACACAACCTGCCCAACCTCAATCTCAACTTCCTCTTCAAGGATTTCTTTGATTTCCCAAAGGGCATCTAAGATTTCCTCTAACCTGTCAACACCTTCGTCCACAAGTTGAGAGGCCTGTTCGTACTCACCTTTCAAATCGTTCAACTCGTCTTGAAAGCCAGAAATCTCTTCTCTTGCTTTTTTGACTGAATCTAAATCTTGAAACTTGATGTACTCATAACCAAAACTGCTTGCTTGTTCAGAACGACTGTAATCGGGATCACAGTATCGAAGTTCGTCGTAAAGGCCACTCACTTCACCGCCATAGTTATTGATTGTTGAGATGTGCTCGTCAATCCGTTCTTGTTTTGATTCCATTTTATTGCTCCTTTGCTCTAGTGGGGAGTGTTCCCCGTTGATTTACATTGTAGCATAGTTTCCTATGCTTGTCAAGCCGGTTAGTGCTTTTTCTTTGATTTCTTTTTATTGCTCAGTGCGTGGCCCCAGTGGTTTGACCCATGGCCTGTGGCCGCTTTGGCGAATACTCGCCCTGCTTTGAATCCTTTCAGTGTTCTCTCCTTTCGTTGTCTTGCCCCCTAGTATAGCACACTTGGGTGCCCGTGTCAAACGGCCAGTATTTCCAGTAGCTCTTTGATTGGCTCTTCATCTACAGAAATCCATTCAACTACTCCTTTTTGTTGAAAGGTTGTAAGCATTTCTTTTAACCATTCCGCAGTCCCTGCGTCTATTTTTAAATCATAGGTTCCCATATTTTCCTCCTCTCTTTTTATTCCCTCTTTACCTTACTACAGATCGGCCGCCATTGCAAGTCAGTTTTGGTGTAATATTTATCCAACAACAAAGCATTTCGATGGCGCGCCGATGCGCCCCAGCTTGGCGAAGCTGTGGTATCATAGGTGGGGATGTTGTGACGTATTACTGCCTGGACGCTGTGACGTATTAAGGCGTAGGTACTGTGACGTATTACCGCTCAAACGTTGTGACGTATTAACGCTTATCTGGAATAATTCCCATTAAGCTCTGACCTGGGAAAACGTATGGTTTTCTCACCGGCCGGATACAAAAACGGTGACGTATTACCGCAAGCTCGAATATTGTGACGTATTACCACTCTCAGGGACCAGAACACGGTGACGTATTAAAGACCCGAACGTTGTGACGTATTAACGCCAAGGCCGACATCTATACGCGTGGGGCTGGGGCAAACGAGTGTGACGTATCATGCTTTTTGAACCCAGAATCCCTAAAACCCCATATAAACTCCCTATTATCAAATAAGGCGTTTACGCAAATTTGTTAACGGACCATAGTTGTTTTCCGTGTGTTTCGAGAAATGATCCAAAATATTGTGGATATATGTCATCTCTTGTGCTATTACAGATTCATTCTGTTGTTAGCCATATTTCCAGCTTTTCTCCGCATTTTTTGGGTCTTGCATTTTCCCCGCGATTTTTGCATCCAGGCATACTAGAGTTTCTAATACCTCTAATAACCCTGTCCGAGATACCTCAACGGTGTTATCTGGCACTTTTTTCAATTCCTGTATTATCCCCGCGATTTTTGCAGGGTCGCTAATACGCTTCATTCCGCATACCTTTCCCAAGCGTACATATACAAAGCTTCGGCGCTTGTTTCTATTAATTGCAATATCTCAACGGCATTAATAATTATGGCTATTTGTTCCTGAACTAAGTAATCCCCATCTAGGCACTGGGCGGCCAATATGGCATTTTTCAACGTCAAATCAGTGGCATCCCTGGCTACCGAGTTTCTGGTGATAATTTGCTCTAAAGCATTTAATCCTTCCTGGGCGTTAAAAGTTTCCATAATTAATCCCTCATAGCAAAACCGGAAAAACAAAACGCCATAATTAAAATCACAAGCATTACCGGCAAAATCATGTGAACGGCAACAACGAGGGCAATTAAAACAGCCAAAGTCAGCAAAATAGCAATAAGAATCATTTTGAAGCCTTTTTAGATCGCTTGCCGTTTAAAATGCTTTTGTAGTAATAAATGTTGCATTCTTCACAAATTTCTTGACCGGTCTTTTTATGACGCTGATAACCCTCTTCGGTTCCGCATCGAACTTGCAGGTATTTGGACGCAGTTATCTTTCTTCGCTTTATTGACCTTCGTTCTTGGGGGAGTGTTCCACCCCAAATTCCCTCTGATTCATTGCGTGTCAAAGCTTGTTCTAAACACTCCAAACGAACTGAACAATTTCGGCAAATTTCTAAAGCTTGAGTGCTGGTTTCGGGTTTATTGTCTTCCGGGTAAAAAATAGCAGCCGGAAATCCTAAACACGACGCCCTTTTTTCCCAAGTTTTTGGTTTAATTGTTAATGACATATTCTCTCCTTTCAATTTCTACAGCATACCACAAAGATTTTCTTTTGTCAAGAAACATACCTTGACATCCTACTGTCTGGCTCAAATTGGATACATCCATATGTTAAGACATTATTGTAACATGTTTTGACATCGTTTGTCGAACCAATGTTCAAATACTTGTTGCAAATTAAAACTATTTGATATAATGAATTTTGCGCCGCAACGTGTTTTTGCTCCTTTTACATATACAAATTGCGGTTATACGGCATGGGGTGGGCGGGGACGCTAC
>Ga0214164_1001521_pt1 | contig 13000 bp, 11 predicted proteins | sample TroBogepilimnion_13_FD_153003 | JGI IMG/M metagenome (GOLD analysis project Ga0214164, IMG submission 153003) | Freshwater microbial communities from Trout Bog Lake, WI - Practice 03JUN2009 epilimnion v4 | ecosystem: Environmental > Aquatic > Freshwater > Lake > Epilimnion/Euphotic zone ...
ATTCTTATAGTGATGTGTTTGGTGATACAAAAGAAAGTGGTAGACTTTTACAATTCTTCTTTTTAAAACCTAAACAAGAGTTGCCAACCGAAACTGAATAAGTTATAATGTAATTTTGTAGTATTTTATATCATCTTGAATGGAAAGTTATCATGGAAAAAATCCACTTTATTTCTGGTTTACCACGCTCAGGCACTACCTTGTTGTCCTCAATTCTAAATCAGAATCCTAAATTTCAGGCTTCTGTATCCGGTCCCTTAGCACGATTCTTTCGAGCCATTCGGGACGAATCACAATCGCAAGGTGGATATCGTTTTCAATGTAATACAGACATGCGTAAAGACTTGATGTTATCTTGTGCTAATACCTATTATAAAGACTCCAAGCCAATTGTATTCGACACCAATCGTGGTTGGACATATCTCACACCTTTGCTTGCTGACTTGTATCCAAAAGGTAAAACAATCGTTTGCATCCGTTCTATTCCATGGATCATTGATTCGTTTGAAACTCTTTTTGCCAAAAACCCATACGATGTTCCACAAATGTTTCCACAAGGCGCAGAAGTATCTGTATATTCAAGAGCAAAATATTTAACAGACCCATCGGCATTTATTGGTTTTGCTTACGATGGTGTTAAACAAGCCATGTTTGGTCCTAACAAAGAGAACATTATGATTGTTCAGTATGACCAATTGGCAAAAAATCCAAAATTAGTATTGAAAAAAGTTTATGAATTTATTGGTGAACCATGGTTTGAACATGATTTTGAAAATGTAGAAGCCAGTTATGATGAGTTTGATACTGATATGAATATCAAAGGTCTACACCATGTTCGTAGAAAAGTGGAATTTAAACAACGCCAAACAATTCTACCATTAGATTTATTTAATCACTTAGAACAAATGGATTTTTGGAAGCACATAAAATAATATGATGACCGATTATGATGCAGTAAAAAGAACTATTGATATATTATCACGAGCAGATTTGTTAGATGAGTTAGTGTACTTATTGGAACTATTTCAAAAAAACAAAATTGTTCCTGATGATTTATTAGGTAATGATTTATATTTCTATGGTTATAGTAAAGCCAAGAAGTTTGTTAAGTCAATTGAGTATGGTGAAAAAGCATTAAAACAATCCAAGTCAGTTGACGAACAGATTGCAGTATCAATGAACTTAGGTAAAGTATATCTGAGTGTCAACAAACCCACCAAGGCAGTAGATTGTTTTAAGTTTGTAATGGATCATTCTGGCACAGATGATGAATTTATGTTAGATTATTCTGCCGCTTTATTTGCTAGTAATCGAAAAGATGAATCATATAAAATTATCAAAAGTATGGAAGATAATTTATGGAAGTATGATTCACGGATGGCAGATTCTATTTTGTTTAATCTAGGTGTTCATTATATTCAGCAAGGCGATTTTAAAGCAGGAATGGAGCATTTGGCAATAGGTCGTAGATTAAATGTTTTTGGTTCTTATTCTAAAATTGAAGATGGTCTACCAATGTGGGACGGAAAACCTCATCCAGGAAAACATCTATTGTTTTTAAGTGAAGGGGGAATTGGTGACGAGATTATCAATGTAAGATTTGTTAAGAACATTGAAAAGATGGGTATGACCTGTTCCATATTATCTACTCATGGTGTTGATGCAATATATGACCATTTACCATTTGTCAAACACGTCAATTTAAAAACATATAAAAAATCTGATTATGATTTCTGGACTCCAATGATGAGTTTGGCATACACATTAGATTTAGAACAAGAAGAATTGTGGACTGGTCCTTACTTACAAGCCAAACCAGAATACATTGAGAAATATAAAGATATTATTACCGGTGATTTTAAAGTTGGTTTAAGATGGGCAGGTAATCCAAGATATGACCATGAGTTGCATAGAAGTGTTAATCTATCTAATGTAATTAAATCTTTACCGAATAAAGATTGGTCTTTGTATTCTATTCAACGTGATGTAGGTATGCAACAGTTAGAACAGAACAAAAATGTTGTTGATTTAAGTTCACATCTAACTACTTTTGATGACCTCCTAGGCGTTATATATAATTTAGACCTAGTGATAACATCATGTACATCGGTAGCACACGCTGCTTGTGCAATGGGTAAGAAAACAATTATCATGATACCAATTATGGAATATCATACTTGGGCAGAAGGTAAACCAACATCAGCTTGGTATGGTGAGAATTTGAGATTGATTCGTCAAGTTACACCAGAAACATGGCAAGAAGCATACGATGAATTGAAAGTGGTACTTGAGGATATTAAATGAAAAAAACTATAGGATTTGTGACTGCCGGATTAAAGTTTAATGGCAATACCATCAATGAAACGGCATTAGGTGGTTCTGAATCGGCATTAATCTATATGGCAAGAGAAATGGCCAAATTAGGTAATGATGTTACGGTATATTGTGATTGTGATAAACCTGGTATGTATGATGGAGTTGATTATCGTGTACAGGAGCAATTTATTTCAGATGAGAAGGCACAGTTTGATACTTTAATCGTATCTCGTTTCACAGACTTCCTGGCACTTCCTGTAGATAGTAAAATGAACATTCTCTGGTGCCATGATATTGATGTTGGTAATTTCAGAGATGCCATTGGATGTACCGATAGAGTATTTTGCCTGAGTGAATACCACAAAGGTTTATATGTTAAGAATTATGATATTGAACCTACCAATTATGTGTGGAAAACTTCCAACGGATATGACCAAGAAATTGTTACTGAATATGTTCCATTCGAGCAAAAGAAAAACAATTACATCTATGGTTCTCGACCAGAAAGAGGACTCAAAGTTCTACTAGAAAAGATTTGGCCAGAAATCATTGAAAGAAATCCTGATGCCGTTCTGCATATTTGTAGTTATGAACATACACTTGGTGCACCAGATGAGGTTAAAAAGATTCATCAAGAAGTGGAAGACCTTTTAGAATATTCTCGTAATGTTAAAAAGATTGGTCATTTACCAAAGAAAGAATACTATGAACTTCTTTCTAAGTGTGCTTACATGGTTTATCCAACCGACTTTCCTGAAATCTCCTGTATCAATGCCATAGAAGCACAATACAATGGTTGTTTGGTAATCACATCAGACAAATATGCTATGTCTGAAACAGTTAAAACAGACACCAAAGTAAAAGCAGAATATGGCACCAATGATTATGTTCGTGAGTTTATGTCTTATCTCGACAAATACCAAGGTGATGTTTACGAAGAAGAAGTTGCCAAAGCCAAAAAAGAAATCAAACATTATGCTTGGGAAAATGTTGCTAAATCTTGGAACAATGAAATTGATTTTATGTTCCAAAAGCGTCATGAAAAATATAAAGATAAGATTATTGACCAATTAGTTTACAACTCAGATATTGTTGCCGCTTGGAAATTAACAGGCGACCAAAAATATCGTGACTTGTTAGACCAAGGCGAAAAAGATAATCTTACAATTTCAGATTTTGTGCCAAGCGTCAAAGATAGAGATGAGGTTTTTCCTGATCGTGCAGTTAAATTATTAGATTTAATAAAAAATGAAGTTGAAATGTTTCCATCCAAAAAATTAAAAATTTTGGATTTAGGAAGTAATGATGGTATTCTTTCATTACCATTATTAAAACATTTCTCTGATAATATTGAATCGGTTACAATGTATGATTCATCCAAAGCAGTTTTGGATTTTGTTAAAGAAACATATGATTATCCACAATTAAATTATGTGGTTGATGGTGTGCGTAATATATTAAACTATGATTTTAAACCTGACGTTGTTTTGGTTGGAGAGTTATTAGAACACATTGAAAATACTACAGAGTTTTTGGACTTCTTAATGAAGTTGGCCAATGAAAATACTTTGTTCTATTTTACTGTTCCTCATGGTCCATGGGAGAATATGGTTAAAAGAGATAAGTTAGAGATTCACCATGTTCACCACTTTGAATTAAATGACCTTAAAACTATTTTTGACAATGTTGATTTAAATATTGCCAAGAGTGTTGATAATCATTCGGGCCGGCGTGGTGAGATGTGTAGCAACTGGATGTTTTGGTTCACTGCTTCTAAAGGAGATAATATCAAATTTAATGAAGTAGACTACCAAGACAAATGGTTAAAAACAAGACCATACAAAAAGTATTCAGCCTGTATGATTGTTAAAAACGAAGAAGATAATCTTTCCCGTTGCCTTAAAACATTAACTGATTTTGCTGATGAGATTATTATTGCTGATACAGGTTCAACCGATGATACCAAACGTATTGCATATAAATTTACAGATAAAGTATATGACCACGAATGGTTGGAAGAAGATGGCCTTGGTAACTTTTCAACAGCAAGAAACTTCTCTATATCAAAAGCAACAGGAGATTACATCTTCTGGATTGATGCTGACGAACAACTTGAAAATGGTATTCGATTATTCAAATATACTTTAAGTGATTACTATGACGGCATTTTGTTACGACAAGTACAATGTATGTCCAAGAAATCACATGAGATGGGTATTAATGTTGATGTGATGCACGATAGATTATTCAGAAATAATATTGGTATTCAATTTACTGGTGTTGTTCATGAATATCCAAGTCGTGATGATGAACATTTCTTAGGTAATAAAATGTTCTGGCAAGATGCCGTATATGTGTTACATTATGGATTGGCCAACCAAGAAACATTAAAAAGAAAAGCTTTGGGTAGAAATGCAGAGTTAATATATAAGAATGTTAGAACTTACCCCAAGAGAGTATTTGCCAGACATTATATTATGGTAGATTACTGGAGTCAGTTCATTACCGGACATCCAAATCCTGATATGCAATGGTTACAAAAAGGTATGGATATCTGGCATAATGATTTGAAGAAGTGTGGTGATGACTGGACAATTCGTTTGTCATTAGGAGTCCTACAACATTATTATAGTTATTGTGCAATTAACGGAATTGCCTATAAAGGTAAGTTGCCTGAGAAGGTTGCTTTCCAAAATGGTGATAATGGTGAAACACTTGATTTTTATGTGTTGAATCCAGAAGAAGAAACAGACTTTTTCTTAAAATATATAAGTACGTTCAAAAGACCTTAAAAGGAGATAAAATGTATTACGCAAAAGTAGAAAATGGAGCAATTGTTGCAACTCATATTAATGTGTCTGACCATGTTACTGGAGTTACTTTCACAGAAGAACCTACAGCAGAACAGTTGGCACCATTTGGTGTGGTTCAAGTGCATGCACCTGATATATTACCAGAATACAACACAGAAACTCAAGGATTGGTTGATGCAGCACCAACTTTAGGTGGTGATGGTAAATGGTACGCCACTTACACCGTTATTGATTTACCACCAGCAGAATCACCACCAGCATAATGAAAAAGATTTTGATTATGGGTCTTCCTGGTTCAGGTAAGACCACTCTTGCTCAAGAATTACAAAAACAATTACAAAATTCTGGTAAAAAAGTGGCTTGGTTTAATGCCGATACTGTCCGAAAACAGTTTAGTGATTGGGACTTTTCGGAAGAAGGTCGGATTAGACAAGCCACCAGAATGAAGATGTTATGTGCTGGTTCTGAAACCGAGTTCAACATCTGTGATTTTGTTTGTCCTTTGGTGGAAATGCGAGATATTCTTAATCCAGATGTTGTAATTTGGATGGATACTATCAAAGAAGGTCGTTTTGAAGATACCAATAGGGTCTTTGTGCCACCGGATAAGTGTGATTTCCGTATTACGAGCAAAGACTGTGAGCATTCGGCAAAAGTTATCATAGAGGTAATGAATTGGAGTCAGGTATAAATACTCCATCATAGGAGATATTGATGGCCACAATCACAAACCGACAAGATTTTAAGACCTATTGCTTGCGCAGATTAGGCTTTCCTGTCATCGAAATTAACGTAGATGATGACCAAGTTCAGGATCGTATTGATGACGCACTCCAGTACTGGCAAGATTATCATTTTGACGGACTTCAAAAAGTTTATTATATCAAAGGTCTATCAGGATCCACTATAACCGCTAGCGGAAACACAGCACCTTTTATTGCCAATGTTGCATACTTTGTTGGCGGAACTTCTGGCGCTCAAGCATCTATTGCAGGAGTTTCAAATAATACCACAATTAATGTTAATTGCGGTCAAATACCTTTTACTACAGGTGAACCTCTACAATATGTGGATACTCATGGTACTCTACAAACTTCAGGAATGACGGTATCAAACTTCCTTTTTGGTGATATAGATAAACGGTATTTGGATTTAAGTGGTTCACAGGATGCACAGGGAAATCCAATGGAGATTGTGGGTATTTCCCGTATCTTTCCTATCTCAGACTCTCAGGCAAACGTCAATATGTTTGACCTTAGATATCAACTCCGTCTAAATGAGTTATATGATTTCACCTCCGCATCGTACATCAATTATACTCTAACACAACAGCATCTACGCTCTCTAGAAATTATGTTTACTGGAGAAGTTCCTATTCGATTCCAAAGACATATGCAAAGATTGTATATTGACTGGAATTGGGGTAACTCAGAAGCACCTATTGGCCAAGTGGTAATTGCCGAATGTTACGCTGCCATTAATCCTGATGTTTATAATTTGGTATGGAATGATCGCTGGCTCAAAGAATATGCCACTCAACTCATTAAGAGAAGTTGGGGTAATAATTTAAGTAAGTTTGCCGGTTTACAATTACCTGGCGGAGTTACATTAGATGGAAAAACAATTCAAGCAGAAGCAGTAGCAGAAATTGAACGCTTAGAGAAAGAAATGGAAAATAATTTTGGCGCTCCGCTAGAATTTTTCATGAACTAATATGGCCGTTTCGCACTATTTTAACAATTATGGATCTTTACCTGAGCAAAGGGTAATTGAGGATCTTATCGTAGAATCTATTAAGGTTCAAGGATTCGAAGCGTACTATTTACCCAATGATAACGATCAAGCTCGTGATTTATTATTTGGTGAAGATCCGGTAAAAAAGTTTCAATCTGCTTTTATGATTGAAATGTATCTTTCCAATTCGCTTGAGTACGGCGGAGAAAAGGAGTTCTTTTCCAAATTTGGACTTGAAATTAAAAACACAGTTCAGGTTGTTTTGTCCAAAAGGTCTTTTTCAGAAAGAATTCCACAAAATACTTTTACACGACCACGAGAAGGTGATTTAGTTTATATTCCATTTTTAAATGGTACAGGTGAATTATTTGAAATCAAATTCACGAATCAAACAAAAGACTTTTTCATGTTAGGTAGAAAAGTTCCTTATTTCTATGAATTAGAAATGGAGAAATTCAAATACTCTCAGGAAATTATTTCTACTGGTGTTCCTGATATTGATTCTGTGGTTACCGATTCAGCTTACACATTACACCTCAATCTTGGTGTAGGAACAGGAACATATGCAATCAACGAAATTGTTTACCAATCAACAGACGGAACATATGCGAATGCTGCTACTGTTGCTGTTGTTCAATCCTGGATTCCTTCTTCTAGCACATTGTCTGTGTCCAATATTGCCGGCGAGTTTATTGATGGCCAATCAATTATTGGCAGAACAAGCACAGCAAGCCACGTCTTAGCTTCATTTGATCCTTTAAATAGTCCAGCAAACAAAGAAAACTACGACAATGCATATATTGCAAACTCTGCCTATACAATTACAGACTTTTCAGAAATTAATCCGTTTGGAACTATTTAATGGCTAATACCACATACAATCGAATCATTCGTAAACTTGTTGTTGGTTTCGGAAATTTATTCAATGACATTACTTTAGTTCGTTATAATCCAGACCAATCCGAAGCAGAACGATTTATTGTTCCTATTGCTTATGCAGCAAAAGAATTGTATGTCCAGCGGTTAGAAGGTGATGCAAACTTAGATAAAAAAGTTCAAATGACTTTACCAAGAATGTCGTTTGAAATGTCCGGACTTACATACGACACAACAAGAAAACAAAATACAAATTTTAAAGCATTTGCACAAACAAGTAACGGAGTTGTTTCACAATACAATCCTGTACCATACAATTTTGATTTTAATCTTTACCTTTATGTTCGTAACATTGAAGATGGTACACAAATTATTGAACACATTCTTCCTTATTTTACTCCAGATTATACTATCAAATTAAATTTAGTTCCTGAAATGGGAATGGTTAAAGAAATACCTGTGGTATTAAATTCTACTACACACGAAACATCATATGAAGGTCCAAGAGATACGGATCCAAGAATAATTATTTGGACTTTAAACTTTACTGTTAAAGGCTATGTGTTTGGTCAAATATCTTCTGCCGGTTTAATCAAAACTTCTATCACCAATATTCTTAATGATATTACAGCAAGCAATTCAGTTGTGTTCAATATGGCTAATACAGGTGTTGGCCATTATCAAACTGGTGAACTTGTTTATCAAGGATATTCACTCAATTCAGCTACAGCTACCGGCAAAGTTATTTTGTGGACAAACAATCAGTTAACTCTTACCAATATTGAAGGTAATTTTGTTTCGTCACAACCGGTTATCGGTGTTAACACTAGTGCAAATTATTTGTTTACTTCATATCAAATACAACCATCAGATTATGCGCAAATTATTATTACTCCTAATCCGGATGGAGCCTCCGCTAATGATAAATACACTTATACTACCACAGTAACGGAAACGCCTTACATTAATACGGTTGTTCCAGACTCATCAAAACTAGAAGGCGACTTGGTGACACAGTTTGGATTTGAAGATTTAATAACCGAAACGGGAAGTTACGACTTAATCACTAATAACTAAGGTTTTAAAATGGCAAAAACACTACAATTTAGACGTGCACCTTCAGCAAATGTATTAGCAAATACTACATCGCCAGGAGAACTTTTTGTTGATACTACACAGAACACAATTACTGTAGGTGACGGAACAACTCCAGGCGGCTGGTATTTGGCAACTCAGTACCAGTTGAACGCTAATGCTTCTTATATGACCGGTGTCAATGCTACACAAAACACCTGGATTTCTGCCAATCAAGCATTTACTCAAGCTGCGTTTAACCAAGCAAACACCAATAATAGTAATATAGTATATTTGCAAGGCGGACTTAATACTGCCAATGCTAATACAGTATATCTATCTGGTGCTTTAGCTACAGCCAATGCAAACATTGCTTATGTATTACCTAAAGCAAATAATGCAGTAGCTAACCTTGGTCCTGTAATTACTGTTAATTCAAACGGATACCTGTTAGTTTCAAATACAGTTACTTCAACATCAAATACAGTAGGTGCTTTGGTTGTTTCTGGTGGTGCAGCAGTTAAAGGTAACGTATATGCCGGCGGTTATGTTTATTCATCTAACGGTATTGGTTATCCAACAGGCACAGGTGCTGGCGGTACAGTTGCTCAAGGTACATCAAGAACAACCGGTGTAACATTAAACGCTTTATCAGGAACAATTACATTATTTACAACAACACTTGCTGCACAAACAACACAAGCTTTTGTTGTAACTAATTCTTATATTGCTGCTACTGATATGGTTTATGTTCAACACCAATCTGGTGGCACTTTAGGTTTGTATACTTTTGGTGTAACGCCTGCTGCTGGTCAAGTTACAATTTCAGTAAGAAGCACTTTGGCAACATCAACAACGCCTTCCGAAGCTCCTGTGTTACAGTTTATGGTACTTAAAGGTACAACAAACTAATACTAATAATATTTAATATGAACAATTTGAATAAAAATTTATCTGAAATATTTGATGTGACCCCAATAGAGGAAGTTAAAACAGAAAAACTTCCAACTGTTTCTGCCAAATATAATACTCCAGACATAGAGGAAGATTTAACTGATGCTTATCAGCAATCAAAAGAAAATCTTCAGGGTATTATTGACCAAGGCAAAGAAGCTATGGAAGAAATACTTAATATTGCAAAAGCAGGACAACACCCACGAGCATTTGAAGTTTACGGAACATTACTTAAAAATATGGTGGATGCAAACAAAGAGTTATTAGGCATTCAGAAACAAATGCGTGAGATGGATAAAAAGAAAGAAGTAAACAATACCACAATTGACAAAGCAATCTTTGTTGGTTCTACTGCTGATTTAGGTAAATTATTAAAAGATAATGGCCACAAATAAACAATCGTATCGTGATAATCCTCTACTCAAACGGGTAGGCGTCAAAGTAAATTATACTCAAGAGCAATTTGATGAATATGTTAAATGCGCTAAAGATCCTATTTACTTTGCCAAATATATTAAAATTATTACCTTAGATGAAGGTTTAGTTCCTTTTGAGATGTATGATTTTCAAAAAGATATGATTCGTACCTTTCATGATAATCGTTTTGTTATTACTAAATGTCCTCGCCAGGTTGGTAAAACAACTACAGCAGTAGCTTATCTTCTCTGGACAATTCTGTTTCATGATTCTCAGAGTATTGCCGTTCTTGCTAACCGAGGAAATACTGCTCGTTCCATTCTCGGTAAACTTCAATTAGCATATGAGAATCTACCAATGTGGATGCAACAAGGAGTTGTAGAATGGAATAAAGGTCGTATTGAATTGGAAAATGGTTCAATCATTATTGCTGACTCAACATCTTCAGCAGCTTCTCGTTCTGGTTCGTTTAACATTGTATTTCTAGACGAGTTTGCTTTCGTACCATCTAATATTGCTTACGAATTTATCACTTCGGTTTATCCTGTGATTACTGCTGGTACTAAAACAAAAATTCTAATTGTTTCTACACCAAACGGAATGAATTTGTTCTATAAAATATGGAATGATGCCGTTAACAAAAGAAATAATTATGTTCCATTTGAAATTCACTGGTCACAGGTTCCTGGTCGTGACGAGGCGTGGATGGAAGAAACCATTAAGAATACCAGTCAACGTCAGTTTGACCAAGAATTTAACACACAGTTTTTAGGCAGTTCAAATACTCTGATATCTGGTCTCAAACTTCAACAGTTGGTTTATCAAAATCCAGTCACGGAACACGACAAGGTGAAGATTTATAAACCTCCAGTCAAAGGTGATGATGAAAACATTAAAGACCACCTATATGCGCTCATAGTTGATGTATCGGAAGGTAAAGGACTAGACTGTTCTACATTCTCAGTCATTGATGTTTCATCCACACCTTATGAACAAGTGGCCACTTATAAGAGTTCATCAATTTCACCCATATTGTTTCCAACTGAGATTTATAATGCGGCAAAACTATACAATGATGCCTATGTTTTAGTGGAGATAAATAATACACCACAGGTAGCAGATATTCTTCATCAAGATTTGGAATATGAAAACTTGTGGAAAGTATTTACAGGTAATAAAAAACCACAACAATTGAGTGCCGGCTTTGCTAGAGGTGTTCAGTTGGGTCTTAAAATGTCGCCTCAGGTTAAAAGAATTGGTTGCTCTAACCTGAAAACTTTGATTGAAGGCGACAAGTTATTAATTAATGATTTTGATACTATATCCGAATTAACCACTTTTGTGGCTAATAAAAATTCATTTGCTGCTGAATCTGATGCAAACGATGATATGGTCATGGGTTTAGTCATGTTCGGATGGATAACAACTCAAAAGTACTTCAAAGAGATTGTTAACCACGACATTCGTAAGCAGTTGCAGCTCGAAAGTATGAATCAGTTTGATGAAATTACACCACCGGCACCAGTCATTGAAGATGGATTAGAACATCCTTTTGATGTTTGGGATGGTGATGTATGGGAAAAAGCAGATGGCCGTGAAACTTACTCTGCTTATTTTAGAGAAATTCAACGATAAATCTCTAAATATGACGTTACATAAATATCATAATGGTATAATTATTGCCAATAAATCACAATATTCAAGGAGATAACAAATGGCATTTCAAATCTCTCCAGGCGTAAATGTTTCTGAAGTTGACTTAACCACAGTCGTTCCTTCAGTACTAACTACAGCCGGTGCTTTTGCAGGAGCCTTTCAATGGGGTCCAGCAAATACAAGGATTCAGGTTACTAGCGAAATAGATTTAGTCAACTATTTTGGTCAACCAGATAGCAACACTTCCAATTCTTTCTTTACCGCAGCTTCTTTTTTAGCTTATGGTAATAATCTACAAGTAGTTCGTGCTACTGATCCAACCTGCTTAAACGCAGATTCTGGTGTTGGCACAAACATTAATATGCCTAACAAATCTGTATTTCAGGCTACATATTTAAACCAAAATAACGGTAACGCATACGGCGCTTTCATAGCTCGTTATCCTGGTGCTTTAGGTAACTCATTGTCGGTTTCTGTTGTTGATGCTGGTTTATCTCCATTTAATACTTGGACATATGCAAATTATGTTAACGGAGCTCCAGGAACATCAGCACAAGCAATTGCTGTAAATGGCGCTGGTACATGGAACGATGAAATGCACATTGTTGTTATTGATACCAATGGCGTATTTACTGGCAATAAAGGCCAAGTACTAGAAGTTTTTGCATACGTTTCTAAAGCCTTAGATGCAAAAGATTCTTTAGGCAATTCAAACTACTATAAAAATGTATTGTTTAATAACTCTAAGTATGTTTATGCTATTGATCCAGTAAATTATAGTACCACCAATTCAACATGGGGTCTACCTTTATCTGGAACAACATACGCAACATTGACTTCTGCAATTACTTCAACCTTGTCTGGCGGTACATACACCAAGCCATCCGATGGTTCTTTGACTTCGGCTTTTGGTTTATTTGCTAGTGCTTCTGATGTTGATGTTTCTTTAGTGATTACTGGTGATGCGGACATAACAGTACAACAATATGTTATCGATAATATTGTTACTCCTGCCGGTAGTCTTACGGGTAGACGCGGAGATTCAATTGCATTTATTTCTCCTCCTTCTGCAAACGTTATTAACCAATCTGGTAGTGAAGTTTCAAACATTACCTTTTGGAACACAGCGTTAGCTCGTTCAACCTCTTATGCTGTTGCTG
>Ga0214164_1001523_pt1 | contig 12990 bp, 13 predicted proteins | sample TroBogepilimnion_13_FD_153003 | JGI IMG/M metagenome (GOLD analysis project Ga0214164, IMG submission 153003) | Freshwater microbial communities from Trout Bog Lake, WI - Practice 03JUN2009 epilimnion v4 | ecosystem: Environmental > Aquatic > Freshwater > Lake > Epilimnion/Euphotic zone ...
AGCCGTACTTGTGAAGCGCATCTCACTCTCCCGTATTCCGATGTGTACTTGGAGTCCATCAGGGCCTCATATAAGCCCGCTATCCCCAAAGAATAATCAAGGGAATCTAAGAATTCTCTGTGAGCTGCATCTTCCAGACTGTGGGAAAGGCGAGCATCCCAGTGATCACGATCGCGCAGAGCGCTGCCATCCAGAGAAAGGTGCTCTGCAGACCAATCGCGCTGGCAAGTGGTGCAGCCACTGCTACACCGATTGGTCTGGTGAGAAGCGTGCCCATGCCATCAAAGGCAGATACTCGTGAGAGCGACTCCTTCGGTACCTCACGTTGAAGTGATGTACTCCAAATAGCTCCCCAGAGATCGAAGTTGATGCCGAAGAAGAAGGCGAAGAGTGCGATGATCCAGACCGAGTTACTAAATGCAAGCGCAATTAAGTATCCACAGATTGCATATGTGCCAAGGAGTAAGAAGCGCATCGGATACTTGGGCCGAACCTTGATAGCGATGAGCGATCCGGCGAGATAACCGACGAATTCCACTGCAACGATTGTTGCCCAGGACGATGCACCGTGGAATTTTTTAATAGCAAGTAAAGGCCCAAGCACGGAATCAATTGCTGACCAACACATGAAGACAGATGAGAAGCCGAAGACGACAATCACGATCCAGCGGAGGGATAAGAAGACCTTCCAGCCATGTAAGAGGTCATCGATCATGGTGTTCTCAGTTGGTTCTGGCGCAATGGTGAGATGTCGCAACGTGAGAACAATAAGGCCCGAGATGATGAAGGTAGTCGAATCGATAATGAGAGCGGTCGAACTTCCTTTTGTTGCAATGATCCAACCGCCGATGGATGAACCCAGGATCAACATCAAATTAGATGTCATCTGAGTTAGCGCATTACCGGTCATCAGATGATCTTCATTCTCTACAAGTGCGGGGACAATCCCGGCAAGTGATGGCCAGAAGATCGCCCACATCACTCCGAAGTTAATTTGTGCAAAGAGTAAGAACCAGAATGGAACGTGTCCTGTGGTGAACCAGATCGCTTGAATGAGTAAGACAATGCCGCCCCAAGCATCGGTGATTGCAGCCATACGGATACGTCCATAACGGTCTGCAATAACGCCACCGAACGGACTCACGATTAAATAAGCAAGTGAAGTTGAACCAACAACAATGCCAAGTTCGGTCGCCGAACCCCCGCGCATATGCAGAACTGCAAATGCAAGAGCGATTGTTCCCATGCCGTTACCAAAGTTAGAGATCAATCGTGCCGCAAGAAACCTCTGAAAGTTGCGACGCGAAAGAACTTCGCGGACCGAACTCACTTATCTCGGCTCTCAATATCCTTCAGGACGCGGTGGATATCTGCTGCAATCTGCTTAAGCTCGGTTAGCTCTTGATTAGCAAGGATTCGTGCCTCTTTTGCTAATTCAAATTCACCCAATGAGGCAGTATGAGTCTCATTGATCTTCTGCTCGACCGAAGCCGATGCCACATTCTGTCCGACCATGATGATGGAGAGAAGTACCAACTGAAGAAATGTCTGGGCGATCCATCCGACAATGGTGATGAGATTGTGGCTATTGATTGCGGCGGGCAAGGAGACCAATGCGATCGCCGCGAAGATATAGGCACACCACATGGTTGCAACACCACTAGTGATCTTTGCCGCCAGCTTCGTATTGAAATCATTGACTTTACTCATAACCGCGATTTTACGGTGCTTTCCGTTAATTCTCAGGCTTCCACGACGGCAGAGCGGGGATCAGTTGCTGAACACCCACTACAATTATGCAAATGCGCGGACTACCTTCGAAAATTCTTGCTGGCCTTTCGATCGGCGTCGTCCTCCTCTCACTCGCCTTTGGCTTCTTCGCCAAAACTGCAGGATCCGCCATTCCACGTTCGCACGCCCTCAATGGCGCAGCCCAATCGGGTGGCGGCGATACCAATATCTTGTTGATCGGCCTCGATTCACGTCGTGCAAATGATGGATCTGATTTGCCGCGCAAACTCTTGGATCTCATGCACGTCGGATCAACAAGCCAAGTTGGCGGATACAACACCAACACGATGATTGTGATTCATATTCCTGCAGACGGTAAGAAGGCAGTAGCGATTTCGATTCCGCGCGATGATTATGTCGATGTGCCAGGACAGAGCTCAAAGAAGATTAAAGAGGCATATGGTTATGCGAAATACCTCTCTGAATCTGCGCTCTATAAGCAAGGGGTAAAAAACCCCCAGCTTGAAGCACTCTCACGTGAAGCTGGTCGTACCGCAACCATCAAGACGATCTCACAATTCTTACAAATACCGATCGATCACTTCGCCGAGGTAAATTTAGTTGGCTTCTATGATCTCGCAAATGCGGTTGGTGGAATTCAAGTCTGCCTCAATAAGGCAGTAAACGATTCGCAGTATTCTGGTGCGGTCTTCCCCGCTGGACTTCAAACTATTACGGGTGTCGATGCGCTCAAGTTTGTTCGTCAGCGTCATGGACTCCCAAATGGTGACCTCGATCGAACTCACCGCCAGCAGGCCTTCATCACTGGAGTGATCACAAAATTTAGAACCCAAGGAATCTTCGGTGATATCGGCAAGCTCTCTTCGCTTCTTAATGTCGCAAAGAAGGATGTCGTGATCGACTCTGGTTGGGATGTTCTCGGTTTCTTGCCACAGGCAAAGGCGCTCACTGGTGGAAATATCACCTTCCATACCCTCCCAATCGAGGGTTATGCGATGATCAATGGCCAATCTGTAAACAAGGTTGATCTACCTACGGTCCGTAAATTTGTGAAGGATCTCTTCTATCCAACGAAGGCAACTCCTTCTCCAGCAGCATCAGCCTCTGCCTCACCAAAGCCGACGAAGATCAATTACGGTCACCTTGCAAATGGAAAGAGCGTAGATGGTTCGAAGATACCATGCGTGAACTAGCCATGGATCTGATTCGCTAATGCTCTATCCCTTATTAGCAGTATTTGTCGGGGCTCTCACTGCAGTTCAATCAAGACTCAACGGACAACTATCAAAAGATATTCATAACGGCATCGCTGCTGCAATCATCTCCTTTGGCACTGGCTGGATTGTGCTCTTCATTCTCTGCTTTGGAATCAAGAATGAACGCGCTGGTCTTCGTAATATCTGGAAGGGTCTTACCTCTGGCCGGCTTCGTCGCTGGGAAGTAATTGGCGGAATGGGTGGTGGCTTCTTTGTTGCGACGCAATCCATTACCGTTCCACAACTTGGCGTTGCAATCTTCACGATCGCAACAACTGGCGGTCAGACAGTCGCCTCCCTGCTCGTGGATAAGTTAGGTATTAGCCCAGCAGGCAAAAAGAAGATTACGATTCCTCGCATCTTCGCAGCAATCGTCACGCTCTTTGCAGTGACCGTCGCTGTTTATCCAGATCTATCAAAAGCGACGATCTCGCTCTTTGCAATTCTATTAACACTCATTGTTGGTGTAGTCATCGCATTCCAACAAGCGCTCAATGGTCGCGTTAATGTTGTTGCTACTAGACCACTTGCCACTGCTTTCTTGAACTTCCTCATGGGATCGGCTGTTCTCATCGTCGCACTTACCGTCAACCTTGCCAACGGTGGCAGTATCGGGGCGTTGCCTTCGAATATCTGGCTCTATGCCGGCGGTCCAATCGGCGTTATCTTCATCTCTGTTTCAGCCTTTACTGTGAAACAGATGGGAATTCTGAATTTTGTGCTTGCAAGCGTCAGCGGGCAATTAGTGGGCGCACTTCTGCTCGACTGGCTCGCCCCTGCTGCGCATACCTCGATCAGCTCATACTTGGTGACCGGCGTCGCAATGACTATGAGTGCGATCCTTTTGGGTCGCTATTTTGAATCTCGCAAGCGATAATTGCCCTGTGCCAAAGATCCAAGCCCCAACCCTGATCGCTCACCGCGAACTACGCCGTCAGCAGTTAATTACTGCGGCTATGGAACTCGCGATGGCTGAGGGCGCGGCAGCAATCACCGTCGCAGCGGTCGCAGCAAAGGCAGGGCTGGCTCGATCATCGGTCTACGAATACTTTGAGAGTTCGGCCGATCTCGTTGCAGATCTCGTCTTAGAAGAGCTCGATTATTACACCGCTCGTTTGGCATCAGCGATTGAAGATGTCACAGATCCCTTCGATCAGATCGAACGTTGGATCGCTGAAGGACTTCGCTATGTTGCAGATGGTCGCCATATGTTGGTGAAGTCACTTAATACAATCGCAGCACCTGAGTATCGCAAGGAAGAGATTGCAGTCGGCCACCGCAAGATGCTGGCACCGCTTCGCATCGCACTTACCAAGACTGGAATAACCGATCCAATCTCTGCCGCAGCTTTCTTGCAAAGCGTCACAGATGCCGCATCAGTTCGCATTGATGCCGGAAATGACGCAGAGCTCGAAATCCAGAGTGCTACAAAATTCGCACTTGCTGGACTCCGAGCCCTGGTTTAATACTTTCTAGATTACTTCTTTACAGTCACAACTACATTCGTAGTAAGTGCTGAGTAATTTGCTGTTCCTGGAGCTGTTGCAGTCAGAGAACATGTTCCAGCGCTGATCGCCTTCACTGTCGAACCCTTAACCGAACAACTCTTTGAAGTGCTCTTGTATGTGATCATCTCGCCAAAACCAGTAGTTGCGGAGAGAACTACGGACTTACCGACCTTTAGCGTTGCAGAAGTGATCTTGAGTGTCTGCACGGCAGGTGTGACCATCAATGGGAAGTGCGCAGATACTGGACCATGAGTCGCATCACCTACGGACGAAACCGCAATGTCACAGATACCCGTTCCTTTAAGTGCATCAACAACATTGCCTTTTACCGGGCAGAGATCTGGGGTGTAAGACATAAGAGTCGCCTTTACGCCCGAACCAGTTGTGACATCAAAGGTGAGCGGGGTGCGATAAGCAATGGTCCCAGGCACATTTTGAACCAAGGCCTTGCCATTTACCTTCACGGTGAGGAGATCCGGGCCAAGGCCGGTTGCAGCTGATGTTGGGGCTGCGGTCGTGCCACCCATTCCCGCTACAAAGTTAAATGGCACGAATTGATCTTCGCTGTGATCGGCCGCATTTGTGTGGTCGTATTGGAACCATAAGCCACATTGTTGATGAGCACAATCTGCGCTCCAGGCATTGCCATTATCGATCGTGAAGGCCAACACCTGTGTTGGGTGTGAGGGAGCAGTGGGATCTGCGCTAATCCACATTGTAAGAGCAGGAATATTTGCACTCGTTAATGTTGGACGAGCGCCTGCCATTGGTTGCACCGCTTCGTAGGCATAGAGGCCATGTCCCGTTGGGAATCCCCCAAGAACAAAATGTAAGGTGTCTCCAGCGGCAACAGACGGAGTACCAGAGACGGGTGCGCCATCAGCGCCAGTCCACATGACCTTCGTCATTGCTGCCTGTGCCTGAGGTGCAAAGGTGAGCCCGAGTGCGAGTGTTGCGATTGCTGCGATAGTGGTAACTAAGCGCTTCATTTTCCTACTTTCGATTATGAGTTGTGACTATTTTTTGAACTGTAGAGGGAGTGCGATGTCATACGAACGGTCATCGCCACGTGTGTGATCGGCGCGGGTATAGATTGCACAAGCAATCTTGCGACAGTCAATAGCTTTGCCATTTGGAACTGAGATCAGTGGTGCAACTTTTAGTGTCACGCTAAAACGACCACCGGGTAGATATGGTTTCGCTAATCCGATTCCGTATGTTGGTGGATTGGAGCTGATCCATTCGGATGCACCTTCAGTGCCAGTCTTATCCGCGCCACCACCACATGGTGTTGGTAGCTGCCCTTTTGGCACCACCTTGCACATCGCCACGTAGATGCCGACCGTCTCATCAAAGTGCTGACCTGAAACAACGATCGAATCACCGCTCTTGATCGAGATGGACTTCGAGACTTTCAGAGTCTCACCGTGCGGACCAGTGACTGAAGTAGCCGCGAAAGCAGGCGTAAATTGCTGGGTTAAGGCGATAGCCACGCCAACGACCCCCGCCAGGACTTTCTTCTGCATGCGGTAAATATAGGCTTTTGAAGGCGAGACAGGTCCGACAGATTGATGGTGACCGTCGGTAAACGACTATTCGAACTCTGAAAGAATTACACCATGAAGAAGTTGAGCGTGGTGTTCTTTTCTGCCGCACTCCTTTTGACGGGTTGCGCTACATCCACGCCCACCGTCTCCGATATCTCTGCAACCGACATCACATTGCCGGTTGTTCATTCCGGTGAGGCTCCGACGGTTAAGCGAGTCGTGGCACTCGCTAACGGTTCGGCTGAGATCGTTGCAGCACTGGGTTACACATCCATCTTGGTCGGTCGCGATGTCGCTTCCACAATGCCTGAGCTCGCATCCATTCCGATCGATAACCCCGGTCATAACGTTTCGACTGAGACTGTTCTTGCGCAGAAGCCTGATCTGATCTTGATTGACTCCAATACTTCACCGACATCCGCTCTTGATACTCTTAAGCAATCAGGCATCAAAATTGTGATGATTCCATCGACCTTTGATTTGAAGACAGTCCCAGCAAAAGAGAGTGCAATTGCAGATGCAATCGGAACGCCAAAGGCTGGTGCACTACTTACAAGTCAGATTACTTCTATCAGCAATCAAACCAAACCCATCAAGGTCGTCTTCCTCTACCTGCGCGGAACATCAAGTATCTACTTGATCGGTGGCAAAGGCAGTGGCGCAGATTCACTCATTCAAGCGATGGGCTTTACCGATGTTGGCGCTGCAAATCTCTTACAACCATTTAGCGCGATGAGCGCCGAAGAGTTAGTGAAGCTCAACCCTGATGTGATCTTGTTGATGACAAAGGGCTTGGTATCTGTCGGTGGCTTGTCGGGTCTCGTACAGTTGCCAGGTATCGCCCAGACTCAAGCCGGCCAGCACAAGCGGGTAGTTACCGTCGATGACTCGTTACTACTCTCCTTTGGTCCACGTACAATTCCGCTTATTCCACGCCTTCGGGACGATATTCTGAAAGCATCTACCTTATGAAAAAGGTCGCGATCTACATCCTCTTTTCAACGATCGCCCTCGTTCTCTTCGCGCTCTCATTACGGACCGGAATCGTCCAACTCCACACATCTCTATGGCAGTTACTCACCAACCACTCTGGTGTTGATGGCACAACCGTCTGGCAGATCAGATTCCCCCGCGCACTCGGTGCAGTTATCATTGGCGCAGGCCTTGGTATTGCTGGCGCAATCGCTCAGGGAATCTTCCGTAATCCGCTTGCCGAACCAACGCTCATTGGTCTATCCAGTGGTGCAACCTTGGGAACGATCGCCATTATCTCTAGTGGGGCAGCAGCCTATGGATCCAGGACGAATGCGATGTCCGCAATCCTCTTCGCCATTCTGGCGGCGCTACTCGTACAACTTCTTGCACCTAATAAAGGGTATGGATTCTTGCTTACTGGTATCGCAATCTCTGCGATCCTCACTGCAGCAGCGGGCATTCTGATCTCGATCTCACCAAAGCCAGGAATTCAAAGCCTCTCATTCTGGAACTTTGGATCGCTCTCATTGCTCACCAATCACACAGTGCAAGTGATCGCGCCGTTTATTGAAGTTGGAATCATCATCTCTTTCTTTGCCTCACGAAAGCTCGATGCTTACTCATTAGGGGAGAGCAGCAGTCACTACATCGGAATTAATCCACGACGCCTTCGTCTGATTGCGATTATCGGAATGGCATTTCTTGTAGGAGCATCAGTAAGCGCCGTCGGTTCGATCGCATTCTTGGGTCTCTTAGTGCCACATATCGTTCGACTACTTATCGGCCCATCGCACCGCCCTATGCTCACATTCTCTGCGCTCATCGGATCGACTCTCCTGCTCCTTGCTGATCTCTTAGCCCGCGTGCTCTTCCAGCCCCATGAGATCCCACTTGGCCTCATCACAAGTTTGATCGGTGCGCCCGCTCTCATCATTCTGCTCCGTACTCAAAAGAGTCAGTGGGTGGCTAATGATTGAGATTAAGGGCCTCTCCTTTGCTCACGGCAAAAATCAGATCTTCACTGGTTTTGATGCCGTCATTCAAGATAAGTGCGCAACGCTTCTTACAGGCCCAAATGGATCGGGTAAGACGACGCTCCTTCAATTAATTGGTGGGGTTCTCAAGCCACGTGCTGGTTCGATCGAGATTAATGGCAAGGACATATCTTCGCTCTCCTCAAAGGAGCAGGCCGAGATTCGTTCGATCGCACCGCAGCGACGAATCTTCGAACTCGCCTTCACAGTTGAAGAGATCTTGGCGATCATCAAGCCAAATAACCGCGCACACCATGCTGATGCAGTCATTGATGCGCTCGATCTTCGTCAGATCTTTACATCCAAGATCACCGAACTATCTCTGGGTCAGCAGCAACGAGTCAGCGTCGCACTGGCTTTAATCCAGCGCGCAGATTTCTACTTATTGGATGAACCTTTTAGCGCTCAAGACAGCGAGTACACACAGAAGTTGCTCGATCTCATTGCCCTATTAAGCAAAGAGACCGGCGTCCTGGTTATTAGCCATAACACCGGTCTGATCGCGCAATACTTTAGCGAACGGATTGAGCTCGCTTAATTACTTTTACTTACTTGGTACGAGGCTTCTTCTTTCCAACTGCCTTCTTGCCGGCAGCTTTCTTACCGGCTGCCTTCTTTACTGCAGGCTTGCCAGGACGACCCGGCTTTGAAGTTTTAGGTGCAGCCTTCTTGCCAGCTTTCTTAGTAGCAGATTTCGCACGGAATCCTTCAGTTGGCTTCGCAGCCATTGGATCAAACTTATTGGTGCGATAAGGCTTGGCTGCAGCGGTCTTCTTCGCTGGGCGTTCACCACGTTCGCTTCGATCATCACGTGACGGACGTTCTGTATTACGGACCTCTTGTGGTGTCCACTTCTTCTTTGGTGCGCGATCGCGTGGATCAAAATCTGGACGAGCAGGACGCGCTGGACGTTCGCTACGGTCATCGCGAGCAGGACGAGCCGGACGATCATTGCGATCCCATGACTTTGCAGCAGGGCGTTCTTCGCGAGCCGGACGTTCGCTACGGTCATCGCGAGCAGGACGCGCCGGACGATCATTGCGATCCCATGAACGAGTTGCTGGACGTTCTTCGCGTGCCGGACGATCTGTTGCACGAGCTGGGCGATCATTGCGCTGTGGGCGCTCGTAATCGCGAACTGGACGTTCGTTATTACGGAATTCAACTACTTGCTCTGGCTTCTCCTTCTTGACGAAACCACCACGACCACCACTGCCATTGTTGCCCTTATAAGGACCACGTTCACGCTTTGGATAATCTGGACGATCTTGGTTGCGCGCTGGACGTTCACCGCGATTGCGACTGCCCGGCTTGCGTGAAGATTCATGCTTCTCTGGTTCGGCTTGAATCGGAATACCTGATGGTTCTTGTGCGCCAGTAACGCGGACGAGCTCTTGATCTGATGGCTTTACGAAGACTTCAGCGAGTTTCACCGCTGCGCGTGATGCGAGACCGTGAATACCCTTCTTCTGCTTCGAAGTGGCGAGTGTGACGACGGTGCCAGACTCACCAGCACGTGCAGTACGACCTGCGCGGTGGAGGTAATCCTTGTGATCTGCAGGAGCATCGACGTGAACAACGAGCGATACGCCATCTACGTGGATACCACGTGCTGCAACGTCGGTTGCGACGAGGGCATTGGTCTTTCCATCTTTAAATGCTGCAAGAACGCGTGTGCGCTGACCTTGTGACTTACCGCCGTGCAAGACGCCCACTGGAACACCGGCACGAAGCATCTTCTCTGCCAACTTATCTGCGCCATGCTTGGTGCGAACGAAGAAGATCGTACGACCATCACGAGCTGCGATCTGAGTTGAAATCAAATCCTTATGGGCTTGATCCATGATCAAGATGTGGTGGAGCATGCGACCCGCAGTGCTCTTCTCATTCTCAAGTGAGTGTGTGATGGGGTTCTTTAAGAACATCTTGACGAGTGTGTCGACGTCGCGATCGAGTGTCGCAGAGAAGAGCAGGCGTTGGCCATCCTTCTTTGTCAGTGCCAAAATCTCTTTCACTGATGGCAGGAAGCCCATATCGGCCATCTGATCCGCTTCATCGAGAACAGTGATCTCAACTTCGCTGAGATCAATGTGGCCCTTATCGAGTAAGTCCATCAGACGACCTGGTGTTGCAACAACGATTGGTACTCCGCGCTTCAACGCTTGGATCTGACGCATATACGGCATACCACCAGCAACGACCTGCGAATTGAGATTAACGGTGCGAGAAAGTGGCGCGATAACTTCACTGATTTGAACAGCGAGTTCGCGAGTTGGTGCAAGAACTAAACCAAGTGGACGATGTGGACGTGCAGTGCGACCTGCAAGACGACTCATCATTGCTAGACCGAAGGCAAGAGTCTTACCCGAACCAGTCTGACCGCGACCAAGAATGTCGCGTCCGGCAATTGCTTCCGGAAGTGTTGCTTCTTGAATAGGGAATGGGCTGGTTTTTCCTTCATCAGCCAGAGCCTGCGCCAACGCAGGGTGAACGCCAAGTTTTTCAAAAGACATAGTTATACCTATATACCAATCGGGACATCAAGCGCGTCTCGTTGGTGCTATTGAATAAGACTCGCATTCGGGGTTGTTGCAGTGGCAACAATGAGCCAAGTTTACCAGTGTTAACGAGGGCGAGTTACCGCGAGACCTACCGCTAAAGCGATGATTCCAATCGCAGATATCGCAGTAAGCGTGCGTCGCACTGTAGGTCGACCGAGAAATGCTGATGATTTATGCACGGCCATGATCAGTGATGTGTACCAGAGCGCTGATGTCATGGATTGCACGCACGATAAGAGGAATATGCCGATACCGAGTGGAAAGCTCTTCGGAACAAATTGTGGGATAAATGCGACCGCAAAGACTGCTGCTTTCACATTGGTGAGATTGGTTAACAACCCCAATCGATAAGCGCTAACAAATGTGGTCTTTGCGCCACTATCGATATCGAACTTGCCAAATTCTTTACGCAATTGCCAGAGCGTCTGAAGTGATAACCCAGCCAAGAAAATTACGCCACACCATTTCAAGATATTAAATGCCAAGTGGGATTTGGCGAAGACCGCGGATAGGCCAATACCCGAGAGTGATCCCCAAATGAGTAAGCCAGTGCTATTTCCCATCACGCTATAGAAAGCTGCGCTTCGACCTCCGACGAGTGATTGGCGTAAGACCATTGCCACACCTTGGCCTGGGACCATCGCAAGGATTAAAGCGGTAAGAAAGAATGCGGGGATAACCGAGAGCACTACTTCGTTACCTCGCGGCGAAGTGCTGCATAACGATCTGCAAGTGGGTCGCTCACCTTTACTGGTGCGCCATGTGCTCGTGAAAGAAGGAGATCGGCGAATTCAGGATTGCGTGCGAGTACTGGTCCATGTAGATATGTACCGAAGATATTTCCAGATACTGCGCCATCGACGCCGGAATCACCATTGCCGTGGCCTACTAATACTTTTCCAAAGGCTTGCGCACCTGCACCGAGAAGAGTTTTGCCGCCATGATTTTCAAAACCAGTGAGATCAATTCCAAGGAGATCCGAATGAACTTTGATATCACCGACATATCGTGATGTGCCAGGAACGGTTGTTACATTCAACAAGCCGAGCCCCCGCTGCTCTTCACCGTTGGCGTAGAAGCTCTTACCTAATATTTGGAAGCCGGCACAGATTGCAAGAACAACAGCGCCCTTTTCAACCGCGCCATGAAGTGATCCACCGCTGAGCGCGTTACACGAAAGAATCTGTGCAGCATCTTCAGCGCCACCCAAGAGGTAGATATCGCCATCGCTTGGGATTGATTCGCGGTAGGAGATTTCAACTATCTGAGTCGCAATCCCTGCTAATCCAGCGCGAAAGGCAAGTACATCGGCGTTGCCGCGATCACCATAGGTGCCAAGGAGCTCGTTATGGACGCGGATAATCTTCAACATCAGCGCCCCACCAATCCAAAGAAGGCGGTGTAGGCGGCCAATACTTCAACGCTACCGATACCAAATACTGCGATCGCCTCGTCAAAGGTATCCACCAAGGTGTTCTGCACGCCTTCTACATGGAGGCGATAGGCGAGATCTGCGCCCCGTTCGCCAGTAACTACAACGCGCTTGCCAGCAAGGCTGGCGTAAGAGACATCCCAGATCCACGACGTATCAATGCCATCCACTTCACGGGCATTGAGTACCAAGATCACATTGTTGCCCGTGACACCTGCAAGAGCTTCGGTCCATGATGCTGGGTTCTTAGTAAGTCGGACTCGAGCTTTAACACCTGCAAAGACTTTCTCGGTTGCGCGCTCCATGCCCCGATAATCACTTCGCAATTCAATATTAGATAGCGCGTTATGCACTCCAACATAATCTGCGGCAAGGGAAGCAAGAACAAAGTTGCGATAACCAGCGGATCCACCGCCATAGGTGTGGTTGGCATATTCATTACTGAGGCCACAATCGCAGTGATACTTGCCATCGTTCCAATCTAAGTATCGACCGCAGGATGGACATACTGCGCCATCAGGATGGCGACCATGTGCTGCACCACCAAATGAGACGCGTACTACAGATGCAGCACCAGTAATAGCAAAGTTCACAAAGGGATCATCAACATCAGCGATAAAGAGGGTGGCAGGATCTGCGCTCTTACACATCTCGTGCCATCGCGCGGCTACGCGCTTCACTTCATGCATTCGGTGGAGCTGATCGCGGGTGAGGTTTAAGAGTAAGACCACCGCCGGATTCGTTTGTGCGACTACTTCAGGTAGATGGAGTTCATCGACTTCTAGCACCGCAAAGACTGAATCTTGCATCAGTGCGCCGGCAACACCACGTGAGAGGTTTGAGCCGGATGATGAGGTGACGACAGTTCCGACGGTTCGGACTTGTGAGACCAACTCTTTAGTGGTCGAGGTCTTGCCGTTGGTGC
>Ga0214164_1001526_pt1 | contig 12976 bp, 21 predicted proteins | sample TroBogepilimnion_13_FD_153003 | JGI IMG/M metagenome (GOLD analysis project Ga0214164, IMG submission 153003) | Freshwater microbial communities from Trout Bog Lake, WI - Practice 03JUN2009 epilimnion v4 | ecosystem: Environmental > Aquatic > Freshwater > Lake > Epilimnion/Euphotic zone ...
TACTCATTAACATCTCCTTAAAGTAAAATAATATTATAATAGTAATTATCAATTAAATCAACGGTTTTAATTGATTTTTTCAATAATTATTTTAATAAGGGTTATTGATTTTTTTAATAACGATTTAGGACCAATTTTGGTGATATGCTTGTAATGCTCGTTTACGGGCAAGTAAGAGTCTAATTTTAATTTCATCGGATAAATCTACATCAGCAGTTTGATTGACTAACTCCGGTCGACGATATCCGACTTGAATATCCGGCAGTTCGTCGTAGTAGTCAGGGTCGTCATCATTTAATACTAATAAAATTCGTTGCGATTTAGCTAGATATAATTTTGGTTTTGTTTTTGTGATGGTGACACGGACCCGACCGGCGTGTGTCACAGTTTGGGCAGACCATGCGTAAGGATTGGTGTTCCAAAAGGGATCCGACTCCGCTTGACTTAGACCCAGGGGTAGGGCCGAGAGTATTAAGATTTGTAATAGGGTGCGTAAGCATGATTGTCTCCTCATCATACTATAATAACGCCTTAGAGACACACTAAGTTGACATCTTTTGGAGAAATTAATTAAAGATGTTTGCAACGATTACCGTGCCACCGGTCAAAGGTATTTACACTGATGCTTCGTTGACAATGCGGGCATACTTTTACTGCGAGCTTTCTCCCTAATAAAGATTGTCGTATTTTTTCTTTTGTTTCAGTTGAATGTATTTTTCCGTAATTGCCAATTGTTTTATAATTTTTCTTTTTACCTTTGTGGGCTAATCTTATTTTATTACGGGTTTCTTCTGAATGTGTTTTACCTAAATGTGCCTTACTCATTTTAAGTTTTGTTTCGTTAGTAGCAACAAATCGATGCCCGGTTCCGCCTTCACCACCATTGGTCTTATTTGTTAATTTGTGACCCATATCTTTAAAACACAAAATAAGAATTTTTTCGTGCTCGTATGACTCATCTTCAGTTGACCATTCGGCTACGATTTCAACTGTGTGCCCACACTTATTAACAACTGCTTTCCAATGTTTATTTCTTTTAACTACATCGTATGCTCTTTTAAACTGATATTTTGATTTTGTGCCTTTGCCGACATAAAAAACTTGATTGGTGTCGTTTCTTCTATGAATGTAAGTATAATATACCATTTTGTATTTACTATTTTTTACGGAATATATAGATACCTTCAGACTTATATGCTTTTTCAGCTTTGTTATTCCCTACACCCGGTCGAACATTTAAGATCATATCAAGTTTCCCACAATATTCAAATCCGTATTGTTCCATTATTTGTATCCACGGGTCAACAATGATTATTCTTTCTTTTCCATTATTATAGTCAGCAATATTAACTCCACAAATACCATCCTGAGACAACGATTTATGCAACATTTTTATTGTTGGCTCAACATACCCATTAAACCATAGATCTAATCCAGGGTATCTATTCATGCATTGAGTTTCTTCAGAACAATAAGTCTCGAGTCCCCAATAAGGTGGACTACTAAATGCCGCATCGTAGAATCCGGGTTCGGGTGCGAATTCTTCGCTAGGGCAACAGTGCATTTCATATCCAGATCCAATATTTTGTTCATCGAGTAATTCACCCAATGCTTCGAGTCCTTGGAATGTACGGGTGTTGGGATCTATACCTGTGTAATGGTAACGTAGATTACTGGTCATGGCGCCTAGCATACGACCACCATAGCCCGAACTAAAGTCTAGGACACGGCCGCGGAATACAGGACAGATATGTTCCCATACGGCACGGGCATTCATTGGTTTGAAGTTTTGTATTGTACCACCGTTAACTAGTTCTAAGGCGCGGCGTATGTTTTTGGGTATAACTGTATCAGCGCCTTCTTCTCTGTGGACATAGGCTAACTTAATAGCCCGCTTGAGTTTGTTGTCGTGATTGAAGCGAGCACGGATACTAACTGTATCGTTGTCAAGCCATCGAGCCGTCTGCATATTTGGAAACCAAAAACGACCAAACGCTAGTCCTTCGTTGTTGCCTACTCCAAGTTGACGATCTTTTACTGATTTAGTTTTAGTTGCTAGTTCATTGACCTGTTGACGGCACCCATCTAGACTGTAGTAGGTAATAGGAACTATGTTGATAGTGCGATAGATATCAAACACTTCGTCTTGTATGGCTTGCTTGCCAGCATCGTCGGCTCGGGTCCACGGGTCTTTGCCCAAGACACGAAGTCTTGGCATTACACTTTCATAGCCCGTGCATACGTCAGCAGTGGGGGTGTAACCCCACTCTTGACATAACTGGTTATAGTATTGGGCTAGCATCAAATAATGTATTAAATTGAGCATCAGTCACAGAAGAAGAATTTTTAGCGTGAGCTTCATCTTTAATGTTACCAATTGGATTCTTATGATAAGTGTTTCTATAATCTTCAATTAAATAATTCTCAACTTTTTCTAAATATCTTTTAAATTGAGATTCAGTTGGAAATACAAAATTAGTAAAATCATATACTAAAATGGTCACATCATTTTTGTGTACGATGCGGCCAGTGGCGTTAATATAGTCGTCTGTTATAACCCGCATCTCTTTACCGTTGGGACCGTAGAGCATATTGGTCCATCCTGGGATATTCCCAGCTTGACGATAAATTCTTGCTCCCCAACAGCCACGTTGCCATTCGTAATCTGCACCTTGCCCATATTTAAAAACATCAGTTGCTGCTTGATTATTTTCAACATAGTTATGAATAAATCCATAGATCATACGATTTATTTTTAAATTTTTAATAGCATGGCTTACTTCAATCGGCTCGGCGTAGTTTTTAAGAGACAATATATACTGTGGTTGTTGTGATAAAATATGTTGCATCATAATACTCCTTCAATTTTAGTAACACCGTCAACACTCTGAGTAAGAGTAAGATCAACCCAATCATAAAATTGGTCATACGGTACTTGCTCAGTAATCCACTCGTATTTAAAATTACCAGTGCCAACAAATCTAAAACCCTCACTATGGTCTTTGATTTGTGATTCAAGTTCACGGATTAGTCTTTCGGGGCCAGTCCATAGAGCACTAAACTTTACTCGGTGCCCTACATGGCCTTCATATCCTTGAATACGGCGTGTTGGGTTACCGGTAATACCAAAGCAAGTACGTTCAACAATCTCGTTGGAGTCTGGATCCACGTACCTGTGTCTCCACAGGTACAAGTAGTATGGTTTAGATTCCTGCATAAGTCGTCATTCCGTGTACTTGTGGTAATGCTAACTTACCGTTAAACCCATTTGGATTATAATAGTCCAATACCAAGATTGGTGTTAAGCAGCCGTCACTCCATGATTCGGCAAGATTGTTGGCTAACTGAAACTGTTTCAATCGGTCCTTACAATCTTTGTGGAATCCTTTTGGACTTCCGTAATTAGCACGGAACAGCTGGTACAAGTCCTGTTCTATAGTGGCATCTAATACAATAGCTGGTTTACTTTGGCGTGCCGCTGATGCTAGTCGACCAAATGCAAGAATGAAACCACCATCTACACCTTTTTCATTTGGATAGTACTTGTTATGCCATTGTAGTGCCCACTCTAGATCTTTCTTCGACACATCGAACAGTTTATCTTCAGTGTCGTGTCCAGCAATCAAGTTTAAACCATGAATGTATGTGACCATGCCCGGTGTGGCTTGATTACGCTGTGCCGCACTGGTCTTTGCCGGGAACATATTGTTAGCTTCAAGAATGCCCTGAATTTCGTTGCTTTGCAAATCTTCTCGGAATACAGAATTGTAAATGCGAACACCGCTAACGCGACTGCGATGCACGTGATAAGCATCTACACCTTTACGTCCACCACCGTTGATAATGCGAAAACCTAGATTACCAACCGCTTCACCTTTGAGTGTAGTGCCCGGTACGTCTAAGTCTTCATCAAATGCTTTGACCTGTATCAGTGTATCAGCATCGATAAGTCCGGCCTTTTGTAATACATAAAAAGTCAAACTAGTTTGTTGGCCTTCCCAAGCAGAGTAACGGCCGTTTTTAAGACGGGTACACATCACTGTCATTGCGATGCGTGGGTCATATCTTGGGATAATAGTTTCGGCAATATGAACAATGTCTTCATCACGTTGGATGTCGATGTTTATATCCATGTCACCATAGCGAACTAATACAAGTTCGCCAAAGTGTGATTGATTGTAGGTTTTACCAACTAGGCGAGTTTTTAAATCTGTTAGTGCTTGTTGAATGCGACTATCTTTAAAAACACGATCACCACGGACCTGTAACTTTTCGTAAACAGAGGTTGGAGTAGTTGGAGTGAGTGCGGCGTTTTGTTGCTTGGCAATTGCGGCAAACGGATTGGAGCCGCGATTAACTGTACGAGGTTGTACAGGTACTGCTGTGGTAGTACTTGGCATAATGCCTCCTGTTAAGTGACGAGTGTTGTGCTACCGAAGTAGCGTGTTGAGCCTATACACGATAAGCTATTTGTTAATAATACAGTAAAACTAGTTAAATGTCAAGCCTCAACTTCAAATAATCCATTGCCAAATTTTTCGGGTTCGCCGAACAGATATTTGTATTCTAATCCATCTGCTTCTACTATGTTCTTTTCTACAATATGGCGCAAGTGTTCTTGTCCGCATAGTAAACGATCTTGACATAGCTTAACATTGTCGGGCATAAGATCTACTCCGTATACGGTAGATAGTGCAGTTTCAAAATCTATACCATTTTCTAACTTGCGAATTAATACTTCGCTAAGGAATTGGCCATCACCACAAGCAGGATCTAAAAATGTTTTTGTTGAGTCTTGAAATTCAGCACAACTCAGTTGATCTAGTATTTCTTGTACAAGTGGAGTAGGTGTAAACACCTCGCCTGTAGCTTTTATTCGTAGTTGATCACGCTCCACTCCGGACATATATTCGCGATCGCGGAGATGTTTAACATACTGTCTAAGCATATAGCTTTTTCACCTCAGCAGTGGTTAACTTAAAAAACTTCTTGATGTCTTTAGTAGAATATGATTTATTAATATCAAACTTAGGGAGATAAACTAAAATATTAGCAAAACCAGTTTTGTAAATAAGTCTATATTTTGCCACCAATGCAACAAATAACTCATTAAACAAAAAACTCATTATGTTATCATACTGTGCTGGTGTTACTCCAGTCAAATCCATACATACATACGCTTCTGCATAATCAGAGGTATCTACAACAATATTATCTTGATTATACCCTAAAGAGATTGATACTAATAGTTTCTTTTTACCATAAAAGTATGGCTCGCGTTTAGAATACACTACAGACTTTTTGGCAAGATTTTGCTTTAACTTATAACAATACTCTTTAGTTTTAGTAGTAGATCGCTGAGGGCCAATATTGTTGTAGCTAAATGCTTTGTCAGGAGTATTTTTCATATTCTCAACTAAACGGTATAACCACAATTCTTCTGCATCAGCAATTTCCTCGCCGGCTGGAATTGTAGTAACAGTTCTATCTTTATTAGTAACTGTTACCTGACTAAAATTCTTATCTTTTTGCAAGTGCCATGCTACAATGTCAACACCAACATTAAAATATTCATTAGCAGTAAAGTCTACAGATTTTAAACCCGGTTGCCCTACTAACGAAAAATATCGTTTGGTCTTTCTTAACATTGTCTTTGGAGTTAAAAAAATAATATGCCCATCATCAGCAAGATGTTGTTCTATGGATTTTCTAGCAAATTCTACATAGAGATTCGACTTTTCGTTGCCGCTGTCACTATCTTGAAACGGTGGGTTACCCACAATAACATTAAATTTCATATTCGATTTCCAATTCAAATAATCTTCAGTGATTACATTCTTAAACCCGTACACTAATTTAGCGTGGTTTGTAAATACACGATACTTATCGATTAACCAAATTGCTTGGTTAACCTGTGCTTTACTAACGCCAAGGGCTAACATCCTCTGGGCAATAATTACTGCTTCGGTTCCGTGTCCACATGCCAACACCAAAATACGAACCTTAGGTTTTGTAAGTACATTGTCGGGAATCTGTGCGATACTAGAGGTCCATAGTTCTGCACTATCTGCACTACCTAAAATACCTTTACTTAAATCTGTTGCAAATTTCATAGCTCTACCTAAGGTATTATTATACTACGATTATAACATTAAGCAAATAAACGGTCAACCGTTTTAGGCTTGCTGTTTTGTACAATAACATCTAGAATAGCTTCGTTTAATACATTATTATTAAGTAATTCAATAACTTGCCCTGCGGTAATACCAAATAAACTAGCAAATTCAATATCTAATGATGGCTCTGCTGTAATAATTTCCAAACAATCTCTATAACTTTCGCCTTCGAGATTAGCTAGATGATACACACTAGTTGCACTCATGTTTAATGCGCGAATTGCATCATTAATAATTTTTTCTGCGGCACGAATATCAGAAGCCTTGGCTGTTTTATCTGTAATGCTGCCACCTTCTCGGATTGAGTTCTTAACATTCTCTGCAAGTATATCTTTTTTGTCTTTGGTTGTCTTACCATCAGCATTTACCTTTGACAGAATATCAAACACCCCAGATGCCAGTGCTTCGGCGATGTCAACGCTAACATCAGCTACACGCAACATAGCTTCGTTATCACTGAATACTTTAAACATTTCTTCTTCGGTAACTTCTACCGCTGTACCGTATTTCATCTTAAACAAGTTAATGCTAGACAACACATACTTTACAGCCTGAGCAAAATCATCTGCGTTACTACCGTCACGTTGTACCTGAATTGCTTCTTCGAGAATTAATCGTTCAATGTTCTCAGCACGGTTAGAATCAAAACTCAAATCTACAATTATACCAAATTCTTTTTTGGTACCGTCGTATTTCTCACCCGGAGTTAAACAACGGCTAACCTTTTGTGCGGTAGCATCTACACTACCACGGTCAAAGGCAATAACAGTTGCCTGAATTTCTGAAATACTATACGAGCGTGACCCCATTTGGTTGGCTATAACGATTACACCCTTTTTGCCGGCAATACGAGCTTCGTTAAGCTCGCGAGTAGTTTCGGATTGTGCATCTTTGTTTGTAGTGAAGTCGCCATTTAATACTTTAATATGCCAATCTGGAATGTGGCGTTTTGCAATCTCAGAAATCTGTCCCATTTCTTTTTTGTTGGCACTTACTAATAACATAAAGCAATCCACCGGCTCTTCTGCTAAGGACGCCAAGTTCAATTCTGTACGCAGAGTATCTTTGCCTGTTAATGATTCAAACAACTGACCAATAAAGGCCAAGTTACCTTGCGGCTTACCCCAAATCTTGGACCAACTCGGTTGCACAGTTTCATCAAGAGCTTCGACTTGTGCTTTTAAACTAGCAACCTCAGTGCAGTAAAATTTACGACGGATAATATTGGGCTCTTCTTTTTCAAGTTGAGCGTATGAGGTATATAACACGCCATCAATCTTTCTAGCACACTTGGCTAGGCGCTGTACATTAGTGCCGCTGGCATAAACAGATATAAACATTATTCTGACTCTACTCGATTAAACAAAAATTGTAATTTAGCCACTTGATTATCAGTATGAGTACCAAAATCGCCTTCGTCTGCAAACATAAAGATTTCGTTGTTGGGGATATTAGCAATCCATTGATGCTTGGCTTTCCACTCATCAACATCACCATGTAAACTGATAGGAACAATGATGCGCTGACCTTCTTTAAGATAAGTCCAGGCAGAATTATGTGCCTCGGGGTCATCAATGTCGACATATCTAATATCATCAAAGTCTTGGTATGCATCTAGTTCATCAATAAATGATGAGTGTACGCTTAACCAATATGCCGGTAATAACATTACCTTGTTACCATACTTTTCTGTTACCTGGTTAAACAGCATTAAGGCCCAGATTGTTTTACCAAAGCGTGGGCATAGGTTGGCAATAATATTGGCGGCATCATCACAGTTTGCAATAATATCCATGGCACGGTCTAATGAATGTTGCTGGATCTTGCGAAGTTTAACTGGAGGACGTACACGCTCACCTTCAAGGTATGTGATTAACTGATCAACATAATCTCGAACTTCTGCGGCGTTTGTGGCTGGAATTTTAAACCACTCTGTGCCTTGACCATCTCTATGCCAAAGTCCACGCTCGGTTAATACTTCATGAATACGATAGTCACGATCAATTTTTGTTAAATTGTTCCATTCGCTAATTTTAATTTTAGCTTCGTATTCGGCGGCGCCGCCTTGTTCCTTGATACGCACATCGGCTTCTCGATGGCTATCCCCGATCTTAACTAACATGTACCCCTGGGCTGCAAACTTTTTCATTGCACCCGGGTATGAATAGCAATATAAATTAATCATTCCTGGATGTAAACTGTAAAGGCACGAGCATTTTGTTTAAGTGTATCGCGAGTCTGTTGATGAGGGCCACGATAGCGTATGCGAGCATTATAACCTAATTGACGGAGACCATGCCGAACGGTGTCCACCCGGTCAAGTGGAATCATACGAAGCGTAGGATACGTCTTAACCGTTTGATACAGCTCTGCGTTGCCTGCAATAAACGATTCTGTAATAATGTTTCGATACATAGATAGCCCTTAATTTTTACTATACTGCTATTATAGCATAAAGAGTATTTTAGGTCAACCAAACGGAGACCCGTATGTTAGTGCTTACTAACAAATGCTCTGCACCCCCGGTGGTCCATTGTTGATTTTAACTCGGCAGTAGGAACAAACCTACAACCCTTGGTTGCCTGATCGGGCTCAGCAAGTAATAAGTAAAATCTCACCCACTCTCGACGGGGTCGTTGACGCATTGCCAGCGGCCTTTGGGTTGGAAGACTACCATCCGTAGATGACAAATCTACTATTAGTGCGGATCACACTATCCCGGAGTCACCCGGACGCAAGACGTTACACAATGGCCTGTTGTTTACGATCCAACCGGTCACTATAAAAAACTTGTCCTAATTCTCTAATGGTATCTGCGGCTGTCTGCGGACTTGCCGTAAACATCTTGCGAATATCATCTTCGGTAATTCCATCTACTGCGTCTACAAAATAAATTTCATAGTGTCGTTGACTGTTTGCCTGTGCTCGTAGTCGCATGTGCAGAAGATTTGGCATGCCACGATGTTCTTCACCTTTAAGTGCGGCCCAGGCTTTTTTACCTTGTTCCGCAGTAACATCACCTACATACTCAAGACCTTCATTCGACCACATGACTACAAACTGATGGTTCATTGAACGGTATCTCCCGCTATACCATCGAATACACTGCATCCCCGAAGTTCAGCTTCGGCCATCAATTTATCAGTTGCAGCATCGCAGGCAATTTCAAACAGCTCGTCGATTTCGTCTTGAGTCAAGTGATATTCCGGAATGAGCCCAGACATAACAGCTTCAGCTACCATAAGGCGGTCCTCAGTCATTTTGAATCTCCTTAAAGCGTTCACTGAATGCATCAATCAAACAAGAATATTCTTCTTTGGTTTTATCATTGTAATAATATACAGTTAAGCCTGCCGGAGTTTGAACTACTTCAGTGACTCCAAAAATCTTGCCTTGGCCATCAGTGAATTGTTTTTTAAATTGTGTTGTCATCAATATTGTGCCCTTGCTAATCGTTGTTCTCTATGAGCATGCCAACTAGCATCTAAGTTAGCATCGTGTTTAAAAAGTTTTTCGTAAGCTCTGTCAGTGATACCATAATTTTCGTGGGCACCGCCAACTTCATAAAAATCATAGTCAACAGTCCAGCGTGGTATAATTGTGGTTTGGGCATCTGCATCATGAAGTATGGGTAACTGACGCCATTGGAATAGTAATTGTTTAACCACTTGCCCCCAATAATTCTTGGACCACGATTTGCGTTTTGCTGCTTTATGGGCCGCACGGGCCGCATCAAGACGCTGTCCTAAAATTTCTGCTTCATCACCAAAATATCTATAATTTTTCATTAATGCCTCACAGTTAGTTACTATACAGCTATTATAGTAAAAAAGTATTTTCAGGTCAACCTAGACTTCTTGGAGTCCAGACGTGGTAATATGGGCTAGTTTCTCTTTCGGAGCACATATCATATTTTGGTAATCTACAATGTAAAATGAGTAATTGTCAAGGTCGGATAGAGCTTGTTTGATTACCTCGGCGCCAGTGATAAAATACTCAACCCAAATCCAAGGACGATGTCGCTTTATAGTCGCAAGTGCTCCGGTAAGTGCCGGAACTTCGTATCCTTCTACATCCAGTTTAAAGAAATCTAGTCTAGGTAATGTCATGGCATCGATGCTGGTAACATCAACTACACGATCATTCATCCATCCATCTTCTTCAACAGTGGTTTTGTCACTAAGTTGCACAGTACCAAAGTCTTGGGCTACTCTATAGTCGATTGCAGGAAGTTCGGCTATGCCGGGTTCCTCCCCAAGCCCTACATTATGTAAAAAAACATGCTGATATCCGTTGAGTGCAAGACTGCCGCCAACTGCCTGGAACAGTTGACGCTGTGGCTCGAAGCTAATGATTCTGATATCTCGCCCTTGTGTTCTATGGGCCACAGGTACGGTAAAGAATCCAGCATTACATCCGCCATCAACAATAATCGATCCGTTGGGTAATGTATTAATAATAGCAAATATGTTGTTTAACTCGTCTTCAATATGAGTGCGGCCAGTTTTGACCAGGGCCTCGGCTTGGAACAAGCAGGTTCTGGGCACAATAAACTTGCCGTACACACTGTCTAAGACTACAAAATTATCTACCATATTAAGACCATTTCATCGTAAATGCTAAACAATCACGCTCAGAGTCAAAGTAAAAAATATAGCGACCGGGCTGGCGTTCGGAACTTACGGAGATCAACTGCCACCGCCATTCTGCTGACAATTCTTCTTTACACCAATCTAATACTGATTCCAGCACACCGAACTCTTTGTAGATCTCTTGGGCATGGTTAAAACTCGCCCGGTCCCGCATATACTCCGTGGGACTTTTTAATAGGGGTTCGTGCTTTACTCTACGCAGGGTCATGTAAGGATTCGGTTAATAACGTTTGAGGCAGTTGCCAGAATGCATAACTTTCCGCAATGTCTAGCACATAGCCCTCAGTGGGACGGCCTGATTTGGGTGTGGTCATTTCATAAAAGAAAAACTGACAATCATCTTGTATCCATGTGCGTTTGGTGTAGTAGTTTGGGAATCCTTCAAACACATCTAAACTCTGTTCACATGCTTCTGTGATCTCCCACAAGACACCCGCAACCCGACTACCGTTGTGTGGTTCAATAGTAGCATGGCTATAAAACTTTAATTCCCAATCACGCAGAATAAATGCACCCCGAGCTTGTGCTTTAGGGCAACGCCACTGCATGGCTTCAGGGTGGAGGTTAGCTCCATACGCAAAATATAAATTCTTCAACATGTTACCTCACTAAACTTCAATTTAAAAATAAATGCATCTTTGGGGTCACGGAATGCCCAGATCATCTGATCTGCACCGATGTCGGTAATAAAGCGATCACCTGGACATCCAAACATTTCAATACTGGCAATACATAACCGATCCCAATATTCCATGGTATCTGCACCCTGGCCCCAATTGACTGTCACAGGATAGGCGAATTCAGGATCCGTCAATGTAGTTTTTCCGTATATAATCATCCATCTGCTCAGGAGGCCAGGTGGTGTAATATAATAGGTTATCCGTTATTCTAAACCTATTACAAAAACTCTGCCCATATCTGATACCATGTAAGGCGTCCCAGGTAAAATCCTGTTGCCAAATCTCAAAATCTTCTTTGGTAATCTTTAAATTGTTGTAAATGTGCGATGGGTTCGTGACCATTTCCTGCTGCAGGCCCTGCATCATTTGTTCAAACACGGTTTGTCCTGTCATATACTATTTTACGCTAAGTTGATTTATTGGTCAATCGTTAATTAAGTTAGTCCCACAGCGCCTCAAAATACCGACCAAAGAGTCTAAATCCATTTGTCTTACGATCCTGCCAGATCTTATGACCTTTCTTGTCATACTTGACCTTACTAGTGGCCTTGGTCATGTCATCTAACCATTCATCTGTGCCGAGCTTGCTATCTTTATAAGCACTATGATCAAAGAACTGGCCTTCAGCATCGTCGGCAACCTTTTGTTCAAAGGCCCAGATCATTTCGTTGAGAACATAATCCCAGCGTTCGAAGTGGTTGCTGTCAATGTCCCACTCGTTTTCTTTGGGTTCTGCTTCTGTGCTACGCAACTCTTTAGGAACATCCTTGTCATCAACAAATGGAGCACCATGTTTGTCTGCTTTAAGTTGGCGAAGTCCAGGAAGAATAATGTCAGCTAATGTATGATCGAAACTCCAAGTATCCCAGCGATCAATTCGAACTATGTTAATCTGTGGATGCACAAGATCCAACACCCAACGGACGGCATGGCATATAGGACCAAGATACTCAGTAACCGGTTCCACCCAAGCAGGATGGTCAACATATTCCGTATCTTCTATGATGCTTTTACTGCGACCACACTTGGACCATGCTGTCCAAAAGAACAAGTAGTCTATAACAGTGTATGGACTAATCCAATGGTTACGATAACAACTCTTATAAATTTTCATTTCAATCCCTTTTTCTCTACACCTTCTCTGTACCAATCGGTAAGAGGCTCATCAAAATGTTCTTTGATTTTAATCATACGACCATCCATAAACAGGCTTCGGTATTCTATCCAAAGATCTCGATTGTCTTTATCACTACGATAAAAACGCAGACTGCCATCAAAATCTTCACAAGCCACCCAACGCTGGTTAAACTGCCGTATACTTCCGCCGAATAATCCTTCGTGATCATCCCATTCTGTATCGTATTCTTCATGCCACAGGTACCAATGCCCTGAATCCTGATCCTGCTCTATCTTGTAATTATCCAGAGTTTGCAAGGGCGTATCTTTTGTTTGATACTGCCGACCTCGA
>Ga0214164_1001527_pt1 | contig 12974 bp, 10 predicted proteins | sample TroBogepilimnion_13_FD_153003 | JGI IMG/M metagenome (GOLD analysis project Ga0214164, IMG submission 153003) | Freshwater microbial communities from Trout Bog Lake, WI - Practice 03JUN2009 epilimnion v4 | ecosystem: Environmental > Aquatic > Freshwater > Lake > Epilimnion/Euphotic zone ...
TTTTATACCTTTTTATACCTTTTTATACCTTTTTATACCTTTTTATACCTTTTTATACCTTTTTATACCTTTTTATACCTTTTTATACCCGATTATACCTGATTATACCCTATTTTTCATAATAAATATTAGCAATAAATTTTGATAACCAATATTTTAAGCATAATAAAATAATAAATCTATTTTCAATTATACCCTAATCTTAAAACAAAATGATTTAATAGAAATATTTCTCACATTTTCACATTACCACATTACCACATTGCCACATTACCACATTACCACATTACCACATTGCCACATTGCCACATTGCCACATTGCCACATTGCCACATTGCCACATTGCCACATTACCACATTACCACATTTTCACATTAATTAGTGGGATAAGATGAGATAATCGTGAATTAATTTATATCAGCCACCAGCAAGGGTTTCAGCGTTTATCATTATCCCATTTCGTTTTTTTGATGCAATGGGATAACCAAAACAAAATTCAAAGACTATTTTGAAAATCGCATATTTTAATTGCCTCTATAAAACTAAATAAATTATCACATTTATTTCATTCTCATATTTTCATATTACCACATTACCACATTTTCACATTAATTAGTGGGATAAGATGAGATAATCAGTAATTATATTATATCAGCCACCAGCAAGGGTTTCAGCGATTACTATTATCCCATTGTGTTGTTTTGAGGCATTGGGATAACCAAACAAAAAGCCTTTTTCGGGAGGCTGCTTTTTCAAGGTTGAAGTAAAGCTCAACAAGTTAATTACCGAAGCGAGGTTCCCAAATTCCCAATACCCGTTTGCCATTCTGGGAATTGAAGGACCCAACCCCATAAAAATTATAGATGCAGCAGGTCAATATTATTTGAAGTCATTATGGTTATTATAGAAAATTTATCTCCTTTTTGCAATGCGATAGTAGAAACGAGTAACAAGCAATTAATTACTCTGATTAGCAACTACCCGTCTGATAACGTAAAAAATCAGGTATGTGGAGACAAGCGTTACTACAATCTGAAGATCGGCATAACTGCCAATAGAAAGCATAATCAGATATCCCCCGAATATTGTCCCGGAAAGATTATAGGCTGAAGAATAAAAATTGGTGGAATTCCATAAAATAGCAATAAACCCTCCAAATAACAAACTTCCAATCAAAACCCCAAACCACCCGAAATCAAGGTATAACTCACCTGCAACGGTCATATTAATGGAGTTGTTGATAATCCCGTACTCATTAATTCCTCCGGCACCTATCTGAACAGCAAACCATGCCCCCAATTGTATTATAGGCTTATCCGGCCATAAAAACCGGGGTATAAATGCGACTAAAATGGGGGCCGAAGCTTTTCCGTTATATGGTCCGTTATTACGCTCTACCAGCATAACAATATTGGTCATCTGGGCCACATTCGCGCTTCTCGATAATAGCCCGGAGGAGGCATTCTTATCCAGATCATCTGAATAAGTAACCGTTGACGTTTTAGCTTGCTCCTGAAAAACATTGATAAAATTGGCCCTGTATTTGGGTAAAGCATTAAATACACTCCCGTAAATAATAAGTATAAATACTAGAGGCAATACCCTGTAACTGAAAATATATTTTATACTGCCTTTTCCGATAAAATAACCAGTAAACAGGTAGAAGGTCGGCAATATGAGCTCAAATCTCAGATAGGAGGTCAATAATGAAAAGTAGGTTTCCAATAAATATAAGGTTATTGCATATACCGCATATGTTTTGTTATTTTCTTTTGCCCATAACCTTGAATAGAATAATATACCAATTGTATTCAGCAAAACGAAAAACTTTCCGAATTGGTTACCTCTAACATTAAATCCTTCACCTATTATGAATAATAAATTTTCAATTAATAAAAATAAAAACATGTATTTCAACGTGCTTTTATTTTTTATTTCAAAGCTTATTTTTGGTATTTTTTTGTTTATATACATATTGTAACCTATAATAAACATGGTGCTGGAAATGCACCAGATAGTGGAAGCATCTAAGATATATCTCGGCACTATATAATTATATGTCCTTATGTGTATACCGGACTCAACCAATTGAACCAGGCTTATATTACCAATATTCACAATTATTACACCTAAATAATAAATAAATAATGGGTTTATGGGATTTAATTTTTTTCTAACGTGTATAATTATAAGCAACAAGCAGTGAACAGTCAGTAATGCATACATATCTGTCCCGGCGACAAATATGGAGGCGATCATGTATAAAAACAGAAAAAAAATGTTGATCATTAAACTGGTTTTCAGGATATATTCACTATATAACTCCCTGCTAATCTTTTATATTATGTTTATAGTATATATAGTTTCGTTGCCAAACCTGATATTAAAGCATTAAAATATTTTCATCAAATGCTATCTCTGACTTTCTCCAGATATACAAAAGAACAAAAGTCGGAAAAAAGAGACATTTTCTTTCGTCTTTACTAATATTATTTGCTCATGTGTGCGAAAAAATAATTAAGGTTCAATTTTTTATAGCTTCCGGATTGCTTTAAACAGCTGGTACTATCAACCTGCTGGTTTTAAACTTTTTGAAAGTACTACTTCTACTGGAAAGAATTACTTAAACAATATTATATATAAATTTAGCATATGATTATTGATTATCATACCTAATTTATAATTCAAAGACAGAGAAAATCAAATTGATGCAATTGTGATTAAATAACTGATTCCTTGAAAAAATTTCCCTGATTTTAAATTTTACTTTCTACTTTTGCCACGCAATGGTTCCTGCCGCCGGTGGTGGAAGGATGAAAAGGGAACCGGGTGTAAATCCCGGGCATTACCCGATGCTGTAAGCTCCGCTTAAAGCTTTTTCGCTACCTGTATTGCCACTGTCCCACTTCCGATAGCTTTCGGGACGGACGGGAAGGCCGCGAAAAAGTGGAGTAAGCCAGAAGACCTGCCTTTGCCCCTGATATTTATCAGGATTACTTATCGCTGCTTTCGGGACCAAAAGCACAGATGAGACTAAGGTGGGATTGACCTGCATTTTTCTGTATCTGGATTATTTTGACCTGGTTGCTGCATTTTAAAAATTGGTTAAACATACAATTTCTATATGCGCACAAACACGTTTTTGTTATCTGCCCTGTTACTCATCACAGGCAGCCTTAATGCCCAGACAGTGGCCACTTTCGATGATCTGGTACTCTCTCATCCCGACACATTCTATGTCAACTATACTGCCCCGGGCAGTGATGTGGGTTTTAACGACGGGCTTGCCCACTTCCCCTGTGTTTATGATACCGGATATGGTGATACTACCTGGAGTTATTTTGCTTACTCAAACCGTACAGACAGTGTAACCAGCGGCGTGGAAAATCAGTACTCGGCAAAAACAGCCACAGGTTTTGGTGGCTCAGCCAATTACGCTGTAATATCCTGTTTTAATCCAGTTACTTACGCCAATAGTGTAATTGTAAACCTCACAGGTGCAGCCATTAATCACCCGGTTAGCGGGTTTTATGTTACCAACAATACTTATGCCTACAACAGTATGAGGGATGGCGATATGTTTTCAAGGAAATTTCATAACGGCGATTGGTTTAAACTGAATGTGCAGGGCTATTCAGGAGGAGTTTTAAAGCCAGATAGTGTCACTATTTATCTCGCTGATTTTCTGTTTCCGGATACAACGATGAACTACATTTTAAAAACATGGCAATGGGTTAACCTGGGTTCGCTTGGTAATGTGGACAGCTTGCAGTTCTCTCTCAGTTCTACCGATAACAGTACATTTGGTATGAATACACCTGCCTATTTCTGCATGGATAATTTCACAACTGATGAAACTGCCGGGGCTGGGGCATTGCATATTGCAAATGAGCTAACATTGCCAGTTGCAAAAATCTACCCTAATCCCGCCGGCAATGTTTTATATGCCGAAATACTGCAAAATTCAGTACAGCTGGTAAGTATTACAGACTTATCCGGAAGAATTATTGCTTCATGGCCAGTAACTCAAACAAGACTGGAATTAAATACCTCAGATCTGGCTCCCGGTACTTATCTGCTGCAATTATCAGGAAATGGTAAAACTGCCGGATTGAGATTTGTAAAACAAGATTAATTCTTTTTATGAAATCAACAGGGATCTCATTTTTATTAATATTCTGTTATTGCTGCAATATTCAGGCACAATATGCGCCACAGGCCGGGCTTGCAGGCAGCACAGCCATTAGTGCCACCAGCGGACAGTTTGCGGCTTGGGCAACAGGATGCACTGTTCAGCGCGGATTTATGGATATAGCCAATCCTTCATTGGGATATGCCAGCGACGGCGATAGCAGCCTGGCAACCGGGCCTGCCGATGACAATGCAGTGAGCTTGGGTGACAGCGGAGTAGCTGATCTTACCTTTACTCACCCGATCTTTAACGGCCCCGGCCCTGATTTTGCAGTATTCGAAAACGGTTTCAGAAATACCACCGACTCCACATTGGCGTTTCTCGAGCTTGGTTTTATTGAAGTGAGTTCTGATGGGATTCATTACTACAGGTTTCCTGCCAGTTCTCTTACTCAAACGCAGGTTCAACTCGGGAACAACAGCTACATCGATGCAGCAAATCTGAACAATCTGGCCGGAAAATATATAGCAATGTATGGCACACCGTTCGATCTCGATGATCTGGCTGGCATATCGGGGCTGGACCTAAACAATATTACTCATGTACGGGTAATTGATGTTGTAGGTTCAGTAGGCAGCCATTCATCTTACGATAGTGCCGGCAGGATGGTGAATGATCCCTACCCAACTCCCTATCCGTCGTGTGGTTTTGACCTGGATGCGGTTGGGGTGATAAATGAACTTTATGAGTCAGTCACACAATTGCCGGACAACGTTTCGGTAAGTGTTTATCCCAACCCTGCTGTTGAAAAGATTTTTGTATCTGTCAAGACTCAGTCGCCATTACCAATCAGTGCAACGCTTACTTCCATTTCCGGTAGTATGCTGCAGCAGTGTGTTTTGAATGAAAGTTATAACGAAATCATGATTAACCAATATCCTTCGGGAATGTATTTTCTTACTTTATGTGATTTAAATGGTAACAGATGGGTAGAAAAAATTACAAAGCGCTGATTGTTTTACTGTGCTGTATGGCAGCATGTGTAAAAGACAAGCCACCGGCAGTAATTAATACTGTGCCAGGTGCCACAGGCAATATATACATTGTTTGTGAGGGTCAGTATCAGGAGGGTAATGCTGCATTATATGCCTATAATCCTGTCCGGGACAGTGTATATGGTGATATTTACGAAGCAGTAAACAAGCAACCACTCGGAGATATATTCCAGAGCATGCAGCATATCGGCGACAAACTTTTCCTTGCTGTCAATAATTCAGATAAAGTTGTTGTGCTGAATGCCGGTAACTGGGTCTTAGCTGCAACGCTGAATATACCCCAGCCACGTTATATATTACCCATAAGCCCGACAAAGGCCTACGTATCTTCACTTTACCACAATAAAGTTTATATCATCAATCCGCAGGCCATGAAGGTTATTGATTCAATAATTATGCCGGGGCTTAGTGCGGAAGGATTGTTCCTGTATTTCAATACGGTTTTTACAGGCTCATGGGACATTTCATCGGGCAATAAAATTTATAGTATTAATACGCTCACAGACAAGGTTGCAGATTCTGTAAAGGTTGCAGGTTATGCCCCGCAGGAATTATTGCTGGATAAGGATCAGATGCTTTGGGTGTTGGCTGGCGATGAACCCCAGATACCCGCAACATTAACAAGGCTGGATCCTTCCACTGGTACTATAATGCAATCTTACTCTTTCCCTGTTGCTGCTAATATTATGAAACCGGTACTCAATAACACAAAGGATACATTGTATTTTATAGAAGCCAATTATTCAGGAGGAACAACTAATAATGGCATTTATCGCATAGGAATTTATGAGGATGCCTTACCAGAAGTACCATTCATAAAACCAGCAGCAAATCAATATTTCTATGCATTGGGAATAGAACCCTCATCAGGATATATATATGTTGGAGACCCGAAAGGAACTCCGCAGAAGGGCAGTGTTTATATTTATAACCAGAATGGAACACAGTTAAAGAGTTTCAACGTGGGGGAGTGGCCGGGGCATTTTTATTTTGATGAATAGCTAAATGAATAATCCAGGGAATATTTCACGAAAGATTGGGATAACAATAAGACTTGCATTGGTTTCGATGTTATTATTCTCTTTTAGTAAAATACAAGCACAATCCCAAAAAGACACCACTCTTCAGGAAGTTAAGATCCATACCAAACATAAAATTTCCACCGATACCCGGCTCAATGATTTCTCACCGGGGCAGAAGGTAAAAACAATAGATAGCGCTACATTGCAGCAATACCAGATGCAGAGCATGGCAAATCTGCTCAGCCAGCAGGTTCCGGTGTTTGTAAAATCTTATGGGTTTAATGGTCTGGCAACACTGAATTTCAGAGGTTCATCAGCGGCACAGTCGGCAGTATTGTGGAATGGCGTTCCTGTTCAGAATGCGGCTCTGGGGATTGCCGATGTCTCAGAACTTCCTGTTAGTTTAATGAACAAAGTGAACATTGTTTACGGTGGTTCGGCAGCCTTGTGGGGTAGCGGCAATGTGGGTGGTGCCCTGCTGCTTGAAAATGATGCACCGGTGTTTGATACCAATAAAAGGAAGTTATCTGTAAATGCCGCCTCAGGCAGTTTCGGGCAATATGCAGGTGGTATCAGCGGAATGATCAGCGGGCAACGATGGTATTTTACAGGAAATATATTTGCACAGACTGCCGCGAATAATTTCCCTTATACCAATGAAGCAGGAATGCGGGAGAATATGACCAACAGTAATCTAAACAGCGATGCAGTTTTACTAAAAGGCGCTTACAAATCAGATGCCCACAATGTACTAAGCCTGACAGGATGGTACCAGCAATATAGCCGGGAGATACCACCTGATTTGCTGGAGACTTATTCTGTAAAACATCAAACAGACGGTTCATTGAGGCTTCTGGCCGACTGGAACAATCAAACCGGCTCCAATAAGTGGTATGCGAAATCTTCATTGATCCATGATGAGATCAGCTATACCGACAGTGCTATTTTGCTGCATACTCATGATGTAGTTTATCAGTATTACCAGGAAACAGGGTGGAAAAAGGAATTAGCCGGCTTTGGGCGGATTTTACTTTTTATTCCCCTGCAGGTTTCCTGGTTGCCGCAACAAGGAGGCCTTAAAACAAAACAGCAGGATAAAATAGCGATTGCAGGAGCATGGGATATTAAAGACTTCAACAACCAGCTCGATATTGCCGTTAATGCGAGGGCCGAAAGGATCATAAATAATGGTGACAGCCTGGTGCAGAAAACAGTTTTCCTGCCGGGCGCCAATGCCTCCTACGCATTATTCCCCTGGTTGCATTTGCGGGCAAATGCCCAATACACCTACCGCTCGCCAACGCTCAATGAACTTTATTACTTTCCCGGTGGCAATATCAACCTGAAACCTGAACGTGGCTGGAGTGAGGATGCGGGCTACACCGTAAACAGGAAAACTGGCAGGTTTTCATTTTATCATGATGCCTCTTTTTTCAACAGGGATATTCACGATTGGATTATCTGGCTTGGTGGGGCTATCTGGACGCCACATAATATTGCCGAGGTGCACAGCAGGGGTATGGAAACAGAAAATTATATTACTTATTCTACTGGCAATTGGAAATTCCATATCGGACTGAATACTGCTTATGTATTAGCAACTACCATGGCCACTTATATTTATAATGATGGCAGCATTGGCAAACAAATTCCCGGTGCGCCAAGATATAACGGGCAGGCTAATATCGGGTTCTCCTACAGGCTGTTAACCTTTAATTACAATCATACCTATACAGGATACAGATTTACCACAACAGATGAATCTGAATACCTTTTACCTTACCAGACAGGTAATGTTCAGCTGATGTATAAGCTTTGGTTAGGTAAACATCCAATTACACTTACCGGACAATGCAATAACATCTGGAATGAACACTACCAAGTTGTATCCTACCGCACAATGCCGGGAATCAACTGGCTTTTGGGTATTAATGCAGATATAATTTCAGAGAAATCAGTAAAACCTTGATTTACCATTATTGCCATGGTGGTAGCTTGCAGGGAACTGATGATTTGCACAGCTGCTGAATTCAACAAGCACAATTAAAAGGGCTAAAATGGTCACTATCCTGTATTTCATCTCCAGAAAAATTTAGTTTCGGTTTTAAAGGTAAGCAATAACCCGAAATATTTTATATGCTCAGATAATATTGCCCGAGATATATGCTCATTGTCATATAATTATTTGACAAGTATCAGGAAATGGACGGAATGACCTGGCTAATATTGCATCAATAATTCAGCAATTATTCTTAGCTGATAATTATTCTTACTTAAAGCTTTTTAAAATACAGTATTATGAAGATGTTGTTCAATGCTCTTATTCCAACCACCTGTTTATTGTGCTTCTTAAATTTCACTGCCGATGCTCAGCTTATTAGATATGGTAAAAACAATGGAGGCAATAGCAAGGCCAGTATAAGTATGCAGTCAGTTTTGCAGAAGCAATACATCCGCAGGCTGGAAAAATATAACCGGGCAGCGGCTAAAACAACCTCAGCAGTTGGTGAACGTCTGAAAGCTTTTTGTGGTTATAATTTGCAGGATACCTCTTATTACCCGTATGGCAGGTCCGATTCAGGCTATTATTTTTACAGTGGTTCAAGGAGTTCCGTTTTTAATTACCAGATGATGGATTATGAATCCCCATCTTTTGGAACCTATACCTCTCCGGTGGATCTGGATTATCCACTTAGTCTTACTTGGGACCCCACAAAATCGGGAATACTCCGCAAGCAGTTATTCCCTGACAGCGTTTATTCCTGGAATTCATTCTATCCTTCTGGTGGATTTGCATTGTATGGGTTTGCTGATAATACCGGATATGTATATACCGGGTCTGATTTAACCCGGTCTACTGATAGCTATTACCCTAATATTCCAGGCGAACGCACACGCTCCGACTATTATTACGACACATTAGGTAATCTGTCCTTAGAACTGGATTTCAGCTACGATACTGTCCTGCATGCCTGGGATACAACCAGCTCCCTAAAATGGTACTATAACAGCAACAACCAGCTGATTCTTGACAGCGCAAGTGTAAAAAGTAACGCTGGGGTATGGACAGAAAATGGTAAAACCATCCTTACTTATGATGGGTCAGGCAATCTTAAATATACAGAGGACTTTACCGACAGTTCGGGCCACTGGCAACCGGTAACAATGAGGTTTCTGAATTATAACAGTGATTCTTCATTGCATACCGACAGTGTAAGCCAATACAATGCAGGCTTTTGGAGCCCTTATACCAGAGATTCATTCGGTTATACCTCCGGTATAAGCTATTTTACTTTTGATCAGACTGATCTGTTTATTTCAAATGCAGTATGGGCCAGCTGCAGCTATACTAAGCATGTATCCTTAAGCGGCCTGCCAGATACGCTTTATTACTGTTACTTTGGAGGCAATTTTGGTCCTTTATCTACACAGATGGCAGGTAAGAAAACCATTTTCGAATACGATTCGGCCAATAATCCTGTACTATCCCAATCGTTAAATTATATACTTACCGATACCCTGGCTGGTATAGGATCTTATGGTACTTCGCCAGAAAGGATATTCCATTATTATTACGAATCCTATAATGCTACTGAAGTGCAGCACCTAATCAGTAATGAAGAGCCAATACTTTTCTACCCTAACCCTGCTACCAGCGAATTAAATATCTCGTGCCCTGAATCAGTTATCGGAATCTCAACCGTAATAATAATAACCAATCAAGCGGGGCAAACCGTTTCTGAATTCAGAATGCCGCAGATGAATAAAACGGAAACAATTTCACTATCCGGCTTATATCCAGGCATGTATATTGTTTCTGTATTGGACAACAGCGGAAAGACGCTTGCAACCCAAAAAACGATCAAACTGTAAATATTCCGTAATCAGTAAGCAGGGTAAAAATTAATAAAAAAATATTACAGGTCAGAAAAAGTAACTAAATTGTATTGTTTTTCAAAATAAAAATAATACTATGAGGAAATTATACCTGCTACTGCTAGCTGCAATTTTATTTGATACTGCCGGTGCACAATGCACCAATGGCCGGTACTGGGATGAAATATTCCCGACTATAAATAAAACTACGGTAACTTATTCAACTGTTTACAGCCAGCAAATGGATATTTACCAGCCTGCCGGAGACACCACATCAGCCAGGCCGCTTATAATTCTTGCACACGGTGGCAGTTTTATTTCCGGCGACCGCACGAATGACACCACTATCCTTAACTTATGCCAGCGTTTTGCTCAGCGGGGTTATGTTACCGTTTCTATTGATTACCGGATTATGGATGCCCCTGCTTTTTTATCGAATGCCGATTCAGCAATCGATGAAGTAGCTATGGCAATCAGTGATGGTAAGGCTGCTATCCGGTTTTTCATGAATGACAGGGCTACAACTAACACCTATAAAATAGATACTAACAACATTTATGCAGGTGGTAATTCTGCCGGAGCAGTGCTGTATATGCATGTTGGTTATATTGATAGTTTAGGAGCATGCCCTCCGGGAATTGCAGCAGCAATAGCATCGAACGGAGGTTTTGAAGGCAACAGCGGATTTCCCGGTTACACTACAAAACTAAATGCTGTCATCAACCTGGCCGGTGCATTAAATGAAACATCATTTGTGCACACAGGCAGCAGGCCATCCGTAAATGCTCAGGGCACTGCCGATGCCACTGTACCCTACAATTGCGGTAATCCGCTTGGCGGATTTGGCGCCTTATCTACTATTACACTTTGCGGACTCGGGGCCCTTGAGCCAGTTTATGTTTCAAGTAGCATTTATCATATGAGTCATATTTTCCCGGGTGATGGACATGTTCCGTGGTCCACCGACCCGGTTAAGTTTAATACTGTAGATTCAATGATAAAAGTATTTCTGTTCAATTTTGTTTGCCCCGGGGTGGTTTATACAGAGGTCAAAGGTGTAAATTTTGTTCCAGAATTATCCATATCCCCAAATCCGGCTGTAAACGAAGTAAACATCACTTCATCGGAACCAATAAGGGATATTGCTGTTATTGATCAGACAGGCCGTGTAATTCATTCTCTGACCGGGCTTAACAACGAAAATTATGAACTCAATACTGCTGATTTTATCAGGGGAGTGTATTTTGTAAAGATTCTATTCCATAACGAGCTGGTTGCTCCAGTTGTGAAGCGGATTGTCGTTGAATAGTTTATTTGTACGCAATTTTTAATGGCTGAGGCTTATGCCTTGGCCATTTTAATTAATATTGAGATAGAATATGGATCAGGATCAGCAAGTACTTAAAATAAGAGTCCGTTATCTGGCTTATTATGTCGCGCTGACCCTCAGTGCGATAGCCTTACTGATTCCGGCAATCTACGATCATTACCCATTAATGAACCCCGATACAGCCACCTACCTTGCCTCCGGATTTAAACCTGAAACCCCATTCGACCGCCCCATTACTTACGGGCTTCTGATACGGTTATTCAGCCTGAATGGTATATCGCTTTGGCTGGTAATTTTCATGCAGGCATGGATTGTTTCGTGGTTGATTTTTAAAATAATCAAAGGCTTCTGTTCAGATAATGACTTCATTTTAAAAAGCTTGTTTACGGTTTGTTTCCTGGCTGTGTGCTCATCCTTATCCTGGCTGGTAAGTCAGGTGCAGCCAGATGTTTATACATCCATAGCAGTTCTTTGCATGATCCTGATAATGTTGAATAAAGAATCAGGGATCGACAGGGTTTTACAATATCTTCTCTTCTTTCTATCGGTAGCTGTGCATATGTCTCATCCTATGCTGTTTATTGTTCTTTCCATATTGGCTATATTATTGGCACGGCTGTTTACAGAAAAGAAAAGCATCAGCAAATTGAGTAAACGGGCAGGAATGCTTATCTTTTTATCTGCATTGAGTATAGTATTTATGGGGTCAGCTTTTTCTAAATCGAAGCACGTATTCTTTATGGGTTCACTGCTGGAGAAAGGGATATTGAAAACCTACCTGGATGATCAATGCGCTATTGATCATTACAAACTATGCGCTTACAAAGATGGATTGCCACCAAAATCAGATGACTTTATCTGGGATGAAAACAGCCCACTGTACAAAACAGGTAGCTGGAAGGGGAATAAAGAGGAGTTCAACCATATCATTCACAACATACTTACTACTCCTAAGTATCTGAAACAATACTTATCAGCCACTGCTCGGCAGGCTGCCATGCAGGCGGTTACTTTTGATATCGGTGATGGAAACGGATCCTTCCCGCCGGGCTCCAATGTAAATAACCGGGTCAGGGAGTATTTCCCCAGAGAGGCTAGCCACTTTGATTCTGACAGGCAGAATACACAGTCACTGGATCATAAACTGGCATTGCCTAACCTGATTTTCAGTATAGTAGTTATAGTTGGTTTACTGGTAATGATAATATTGTTATTCAGTAAATCATTTAATACTCATGATATCCGGCTGGTTGCAATCCTGATTTTTTTGGGTATTCTGTTGAACTGCATGGATTGTGCAGCCTTTTCGATAGTTAACGGGAGATTTGGTTGCAAAATGATATGGCTGATACCTTTTTGTACCGTTATTTGTTGTTTACAAAAGTTTACTATTTTAAGGCACAGAAATTAATTGCACCAATTTCAAAGTACAGATATCTCTGACCACATTCGTCAAATAAAATATAACTGCACAACCTGAATACGTTACACCTGCGGTTTGATATACCGGAAATATTGGCCACTGCGGCAGGAATACGCTGCTGAAAAAATGATCCTGC
>Ga0214164_1001529_pt1 | contig 12968 bp, 10 predicted proteins | sample TroBogepilimnion_13_FD_153003 | JGI IMG/M metagenome (GOLD analysis project Ga0214164, IMG submission 153003) | Freshwater microbial communities from Trout Bog Lake, WI - Practice 03JUN2009 epilimnion v4 | ecosystem: Environmental > Aquatic > Freshwater > Lake > Epilimnion/Euphotic zone ...
TTGCCTCCATTACTTCCTTATCGACATCAAGTCCTTCGCGCTCTGCACGCTCCATAGCCGCTAACACGCGCGCATAATCACGTGGCATGACCAATGAGATTCGCTTGCTCTCAACATCCCAGTTTGCAAGGAGACGATGGGCAACTTCTGAACCTGTCTCGGCATGGAACTTAGAGATGATCTCTTTAGCTTGAGCGTTACGTTCTGGCGTAAGTTCAATGACATCGACCATATCTGGGTTGACCAGGCGTGGATCGAGATCGAGAACATATGCAACTCCACCAGACATTCCGGCACCGAAGTTACGGCCGGTTGTGCCAAGCACTACTGCCACTCCACCAGTCATATATTCGCAGCCATGATCGCCGACGCCTTCTACAACTGCGGTAGCACCTGAGTTTCGGACACAGAAACGTTCACCCACGATTCCGCGGATAAAGATTTCACCGCTTGTTGCGCCATATCCGATGACGTTACCGGCGATGACATTCTCTTCCGACTTAAAGAGCGCCTTCTCATCAGGTTGAACAATGACGCGTCCGCCGGAAAGTCCCTTGCCGACATAGTCGTTGGTATCGCCATAGAGACGCAGGGTCAGACCCTTTGGAATAAACGCGCCAAGTGATTGTCCAGCAGAGCCATGGAATGAGACTTCGACAGTGTTGTCAGGAAGTCCTGCTCCCCCGTACTTGCGAGTGATTTCGGCACCCAACATTGTTCCAACCGTGCGATTGACGTTGCCGACAGGCAATTCGATGCGAACCTGCTCACCCTTAGTGAGCGCTGGCTCTGCAAGCTCGATCAAGGTGTTGTCGAGTGCTGCTGCAAGACCATGATCTTGAACTTCTGTGTTCTTACGCGCTCCAGCAAAGAGAGGCGCCTTAAGAAGTGGAGAGAGATCAAGGCCACTAGCCTTCCAATGCTCAATCGCATCACGGGTATCAAGAGATTCGACCTGACCGATAGCTTCTTCCAAAGTACGGAAGCCGAGTGAGGCCAAGATTTCGCGAACTTCTTCTGCGATATATTCGAAGAAAGTTTCTACGAACTCAGGCTTGCCAGAAAAGCGCTTGCGCAGTTCTGGATTCTGAGTAGCTACTCCCACTGGGCAGGTATCGAGATGGCAGACGCGCATCATGACACAACCAGAAACAACAAGCGGGGCAGTCGCAAAACCGAATTCTTCGCCACCAAGGAGGGCTGCAATAACAATGTCGCGTCCGGTCTTCATCTGACCATCTACTTGAACAACAATGCGATCACGCAGACCGTTGAGCATAAGCGTTTGCTGAGTTTCAGCTAGTCCAAGCTCCCATGGACCTCCAGCATGCTTCAGCGAAGTAAGTGGTGATGCGCCGGTGCCGCCATCGTGCCCTGAAATCAGAACAACATCGGCGTGCGCCTTGGATACTCCAGCTGCAACAGTTCCGACACCCACTTCGGCAACAAGCTTCACGTGAACACGTGCATTCTTATTTGCGTTCTTGAGATCATGAATGAGTTGGGCGAGATCTTCAATTGAATAAATATCGTGGTGCGGAGGTGGCGAGATCAATCCAACGCCAGGAGTTGAGTAACGAACTTGGGCAATCCATGGATAAACCTTGTTGCCCGGAAGCTGTCCACCTTCACCAGGCTTAGCTCCTTGCGCCATTTTGATTTGAATATCTTCGGCGTTAACTAGGTATTCACTCGTTACGCCAAAGCGACCGGATGCAACCTGTTTGATAGCAGAACGCTTAGAGTCTCCATTAGCTTCTACGATATTACGTGATGGATTCTCTCCGCCTTCACCAGTGTTGGACTTTCCACCAATACGGTTCATGGCGATCGCGAGAGTTTCGTGAGCTTCTTGTGAGATCGAACCATATGACATTGCGCCAGTTGCGAAGCGCTTGATGATCGCAGATGCTGGCTCAACTTCATCGATTGAGATTGCTGGGCGTAAACCTGTTTTGAAATCGAAGAGACCGCGAAGAGTCATCAAGTTCTTTGATTGATCGTTAATCAGAGTTGTGTACTGCTTAAAGATATCAAAGCGCTTGTTGCGAGTTGCGTGCTGCAACTTAAATACCGTCTCTGGATTAAAGAGGTGAGGCTCGCCATCGCGACGCCACTGGTATTCACCACCGATAGGCAGTTTCTTTGTGCCAGGAACTTCACCCATTGGTGGGTATGCAAGATAGTGACGCTTGATGGTCTCTTGCGCCAATGTGTCGAGTGAAACTCCGCCTAGACGAGATGTAAGTCCTGTGAAGTACTCATCGACAACTTCCTTAGAAAGTCCGATAGCCTCAAAGACTTGTGCGCCGTGATACGAAGCGATGGTGGAGATACCCATCTTTGACATCACCTTGAGTACGCCCTTGCCAAGAGATTTGATCAGGTTGGCAACTGCCTTCTCTGGCGTAATTCCTGTGATCTGACCCTGGCGAACGAGATCTTCGGCTGATTCCATAGCAAGGTATGGGTTGACTGCAGATGCTCCAAAGCCAATAAGAAGTGCTACATGGTGAACTTCACGAATCTCGCCACTTTCTACGATCAACGAAATTTGCGTACGTGTTTTCTCGCGAATCAAATGATGGTGAACTGCTGCGGTAAGTAGGAGTGAAGGAATTGGAGCTTCTTCTGAATCTCCATCGCGATCAGAGAGTACGATGATGCGAGCACCGGCTGCGATAGCTTGAGAAACTTCCGCGCGAATCTCTTCAATGCGCTTGCGTAGCGCATCTCCTCCGCCGAGAACTGGGAAGAGGCCGCGAACGATATGGCTTGCGAAATGTGGATGCTCATCATCAGCGTTGACGTGAATAATTTTTGCTAGTTCATCATTGTCGATGACAGGGAAATCAAGAGCGATCTGACGGCAAGAAGCAGGACCAGGATCGAGCAGATTGCTTTCAGCGCCAATCGTGAGAGAAAGGCTTGTCACCATCTCTTCGCGAATTGCATCCAGCGGTGGATTTGTTACTTGCGCAAAGAGCTGTGCAAAGTAATCGAAGAGCAAACGTGGCTTCTCTGAAAGGGCAGCAATTGGAGAGTCAGTTCCCATTGAGCCAAGAGGCTCTGCTCCACTTTTCGCCATTGGAGCAATGATGATACGAAGTTCTTCTTCGGTGTAACCGAATGCGCGTTGGCGACGAAGAACTGAAGAGTGTGGGTAAATGATGTGTTCGCGCGCCGGAAGATCAGCGAGCTGAACAATGCCCTCTTGCAACCATTTGCTATAAGGCGCGCTCTTTGCGAGTGAATCTTTGATTTCGCCATCTTCGATGATGCGACCTTCTGCAATATCGACCAAGAACATGCGACCAGGTTGTAGGCGTCCCTTGCGAACGACTTTCTCTGGGGCAATCTTCAGTACGCCAACTTCAGAAGCCAAAATGACGAGGCCCTCATCAGTTACCCAGTAGCGAGATGGACGAAGTCCATTGCGATCGAGAACGGCACCAACTTGGTTTCCATCAGTGAATGTCACGCATGCTGGACCATCCCATGGCTCCATCATTGATGAATGGAAGGCGTAAAAATCGCGGCGTTCTTGGGACATCGTTGCATGGTTCTCCCATGCTTCAGGAATCATCATCAAAATTGAGTGCGGTAATGAGCGACCGGTGAGGTAAAGCAGCTCAAGAACTTCATCGAATGATGCTGAGTCACTGCCAGAATTGTTAACAATTGGGAAGAGGCGAGTGATGTCGCCATCAATGAGTGGGCTGGCAAGCAACGCTTCGCGAGCACGCATCCAGTTGCGATTTCCACGCACGGTGTTAATTTCACCATTGTGTGCGATATAGCGATATGGGTGCGCAAGTGGCCATGATGGGAATGTGTTAGTTGAGAAGCGTGAGTGAACAAGTGCAAGTGGTGACTTAACAAGCTCGTTAGAGAGATCCGGGAAGAATTCTTCGAGTTGGCCAGTGGTTAACATGCCCTTGTAAACAATGGTGCGAGTTGAGAGCGATGGGAAATAAATAGGAAGGGTATGTTCAACGCGCTTGCGGAAAGCGAATGCTTTGCGATCAAGAGCAAGGTCGCTCTCCCCTGCTTGGCCCGCAATAAAGATTTGGACGAAGCGAGGCATAACTGAAAGAGCTGTCTTGCCCAGAGATGAATCGTTAATAGGCAGTTCGCGCCATCCGAGGATGGTGATCTTTTCTTCAGCAGCAAGCTTTTCGATTGCAGGCTGGTCTGCAAAATCCGGTTCGATGAATGCGATACCGGTTGCATAACTTCCTTCAGCAGGAAGAGTGAAATCTACAACTGAGCGATAAAACTCATCAGGGATGCGAATCAAGATACCTGCACCATCGCCGCTATCTGGCTCGGCACCTGTGGCGCCGCGGTGTTCCATGTTGCGCAACGCTTCGAGCGCTTGCGATACAACTTCGTGAGTGGCCTTTTTGTTGAGGGTTGCAATCATTGCAACTCCACAGGCATCGTGCTCATCTGCTGGGTTGTAAAGTCCCTGTGCGGATGGCAGAGTAGAAAATAGGCTCATGATCGCTCTCTTTCGAACGGTCAGGACGACGATGGCCTAACGTCTTGCTTAGGTATATTCCCACCCTGGCGGGTAGCAGTAAAGCGTAGCAAACTAGATGCGAACCAGAGCACCGATTCCCGCAGTAATAATCATTCCCACAGAGCCCCCGATAAGCACGCGCAGCATGGTTCTTAGCCAAGGTGAGCCAGCCAGCTTTGCGCTGGTCAGGCCAGTACCAGCTAGACCAAGCAGCGTAAATCCAATAATTGTGGCAATTTTTCCGCCAGTAGTAGGCAAGAGCGCGCCTAGTAGCGGGATCGTTGCACCGAGAGCAAAGCTGAGGGCTGAGGCAACGGCCGCCTGGACGGGATTAGCGCTATTGGCCTCGTGGTGACCAAGCTCATCGCGCAGATGAGCCTCCAGTGCATCTTTTTCAGTGAAGGTCTTGGCCACTTGCTCTGCCAAATCCTGAGGCAACCCTCGATCTATATAAATTTGAGTGAGTTCAAGTAGCTCGCCTTCAGGGTCTGCTGCCAGGTGATCGATCTCCATTTGGCGGTCAGAGGCCTCGATATCTACCTGCGAGCGGACTGAGATGTACTCCCCAACTGCCATAGACATGGCACCGGCCGCGATTCCCGCTAAGCCAGCAACGCGGAGCAAATCCATCTTCCCCGCAGCGGCTATGCCGATCAGCAAGCTTGCATTGGAGACGAGTCCGTCATTTGAGCCCAGCACAGCGGCACGCAACCAGCCTGAATTCTGACCCTTGTGGTGAAGATTGCGCTGATATACGGCTTCGAGTGACATGGTCAGATATTAACCACTTGAGGTTAAGAAATCGTGTCCAGTGCTGAAATTTTTCGTGCCCTTTCTCGTCTTTCTCGCAAACCAATTGCAAGCAGACTCAGCGCTAAGACCAACCCGGCGACCCAATCGTTCAGCCTTACTCCCCACAAGTGATGGGCATCATCTATACGCAGGGCTTCAATCCAGATTCGACCTACGCAGTAGCCCGCGATGTAACTGAGAAATACATTTCCGGGAGTCAACTTTTTCATGGCAGGTAGAAACGTAATGAGAATCGCGATAAAGATGCACCAGATCGCCTCGTAGGCAAATGTTGGCTGAAAGGTTGGGTAGCCCTGATAGCCGATGGGTCTATCTCGCGACGGAATTGATAAAGCCCAAGGCAAGGTTGTAGGGCGGCCAAATAGCTCGCCATTAAACCAATTACCAAAACGACCAATCGCTTGAGCACACAAAATTCCCGGAGCAAGGCAATCCGCGAAGATGGCGAAGGAGCGTGAACGTTTGGCTTTTTTGAAGTAAAGATAAGTAGCCAGAGTTCCGAGAAGCACCGCGCCCCAGATCCCCATCCCGCCATTCCATAGGCGAAATGCGTTGGCTAAATTTCCGTCTGCGCCAAAGTAAAGCTCAGGAGTAGTGACGACGTGATAGATCCGACCGCCGATGATGCCTGCTGGAATTGCATAGATAGCAACGTCGTAAATCTCGGTAGGAATTCCACCTCGACTCACATATCGCTTTTGCCCTATCCACATCGCAACAATAATTCCAAGCAAAATGCAGAGCGCGTAAAAATGGATGGATAAAGGCCCCAACCCCACCGAAGATCTCGATGGGGTTGGGATAAAACGCGAAAACACGTGTGGTGTTACTTCACACCTGCAGCTTTAAAGGCAGCCTGAAATGCGACTGGGTCAAGGTAATCAGCCTGAGGCAACGTCTTTCCATTGATCAATACAGTTGGTGTGGAGTTGATGTTCTGGGAACCAGCGTAGTTTTCAACATTGTTGACCCAATTAATGTATTGACCTTTATTGACGCAGTTGTCGTAAGCCGAGGATGTGATGCCAAGGCTCTGGCCTAATTGCACCAACTTAGTGTTGGTCCAGGTGCCGTCGTTTTCAGTAGCTGGCTGATTTTGATACAGAGCCTTGTGCATCTCCAAGAACTTACCTTGGTCAGATGCGCAAGCAGAGGCGGCGGCAGTCAAGATTGACTCAGGGCCAATAAATGACATTGGGTGGTAGACAGCATGGATCTTGCCAGCTGTCACAAGGCCATTGATATAGGTGTTGTTGACTGCCTCAAAATCACGGCAGTGAGGGCACTGGAAGTCTTCGTAGAAATCAACTTTTACAGGAGCGCTCTTATTAAATTCAATGCCATAACCATCGCTTGTAGCGACAGCTGATGGCGCTGTGGCATGGGAGTTTGTACGATTTTTTGTAATGGCAGTGATAGCGCCAACAACAATGACGAGGATGATCATGCCGATCACGATGTTGCGAGTGCCATTGTCCTTCGCCTCTAACTTACTCTTCTTCTCTTTCTTAGCCATTACATCTCCTCATTCACTATTTTCTGACCTTCTGAAAATTTTGCTTTAAACGGTTAAGCGGTTAAGCGCCTTTACGATCATCTAGCCCAAACTTACCGCCTGGAAAGCGCATCAGGAATGCGGCGCACAGGACTAGTCCGGTGTCACGCATAATTTCGGTGGCATAGACCCATGGGTGAACTTTTCCATCAGCGGTTATGCCGCCGTTTCCAAAGCAGCCACAGTTAATTGGCAGCTTACGTGCCCACGCTTGAGAGATCGCAACGATAAAGAGGAGCATAAGAGCGCCGCCTGCAAAGCCGGACCATTTCACCCAGATGCCGACAAGAAGCAAGAGCGCGATCCCAATCTCAAGCCAGGGCAGGATTAATCCGAATGAGTTAGCTACTCCGGTAGGCAATATTTGGTAGACCCGAACGGAGGATTGCGCTTCGGTTGGAGCCATAGCTTTAATCCAACCAGCGGCCAATAGGACGCCTCCGAGAATCAACCGCGCCAAGAGCGTTATCCATGGTTGGGCTTGTGTGGTGAAAAATTTCTTCATGAACGAACCGCCTCTTCAGCGATTGCTGCAGAGAGCGCTTGTGCCAGCTCTCTCACTCGAGCAACCGCACTATCTAACGTTTGGGCCTCTTGAACTAATTTAATAAATGCAGATCCAACGATGACGCCATCGGCATACTGCGCTACCTCTCTCGCCTGTTCTGGGGTAGATACTCCTAATCCAACAGCAATCGGTTTATCGGTCACTGTGCGCAATCGCGCGACAAGATCTTTCGCACCGGAAGTCACAGAATCTCGAACTCCTGTTACACCCATGAGCGATGCTGCATAAATAAATCCAGAGCTATTGGCAGCAACCTTCTTTAATCTTTCATCACTAGTGCTTAGAGCAACAACAAAAACTCTATTGGCGCCATGCACTACGGTTGCCTGCATCCATGGATCGGATTCTTCAACGGTGAGGTCAGGAGTGATCACACCACTTCCACCATTCGCAACTAAATCGCGAGCAAAGTTTTCTACGCCATAACGTTCAATGGGATTCCAATATGTCATGATCAGAGTTGGGGCGAGATCAGAGACCGCAGCAACCGTTGCCATCACCTCTCGCGCAGTGGTTCCCTGTCGAAGCGATTGTTCCGAGGCTGCCTGAATAACGGGTCCATCCATAACAGGATCGCTATACGGGAATCCAATTTCAATCGCGTCGACTCCGCCAGCAATCATCGCTTTGATAATTTCAATGCAACCCTCTTGAGTTGGAAATCCAGCAGGCATATATCCAATTAACGCAGCGCGCTTCTCACTGCGCGTCTTAACAAATAAATCTTCTAGAGACGTGGTCATTTATAGTGGAATCCCGAAATAGTTGGCTGCAGTTTGGACATCTTTGTCACCACGCCCCGAAAGGTTAATGAGCAAAACCGCATCTGGGCCAAGCTCTCGTCCAACTTTCATTGCTCCAGCTAATGCATGCGCTGTTTCAATAGCAGGAATGATTCCTTCAGTTTTTGAAAGCAACGAGAAGGCTTCCATAGCTTCATCATCAGTAATGGCGCGATATTCAGCGCGACCAATGTCGTTGAGATAAGCATGTTCTGGCCCTACTCCCGGATAGTCCAGTCCAGCTGAGATTGAGTGCGACTCAATCGTTTGACCGCTCTCATCCTGCAAGACGTATGTGCGCGTGCCGTGGAGCACCCCTGGTGTTCCACCAGTGATTGTGGCTGCATGAAGTCCGGTTGAGACGCCGCTACCTCCAGCTTCAAGACCAATGAGTCGAACATCAACATCATCAATAAATGGATGGAATATTCCAATTGCATTGGAACCTCCGCCTACGCACGCAAGTACGGCATCTGGAAGTCGGCCGATGAGCGCTTGCACTTGCTCACGCGCTTCAACGCCAATGATGCGGTGAAAATCTCTGACCATAGTAGGGAATGGATGCGGACCTGCGACGGTTCCCAATAAGTAATGCGTGGTCTCGACATTCGTTACCCAATCACGCATCGCTTCATTAATGGCATCTTTGAGTGTCTTGCTACCTTGGGTAACGGGCACTACATCTGCGCCTAATAATTTCATTCGAGCTACATTGAGTGACTGGCGTTTTGTATCTTCTTCGCCCATATAGACAACACACTCGAGTCCCAAAAGAGCCGCAGCAGTTGCAGATGCAACACCATGCTGGCCCGCACCTGTCTCAGCGATGATCCGCTTCTTGCCCATTTTCTTAACGAGCAGTGCTTGGCCTAAGACGTTGTTGATTTTGTGTGAGCCAGTGTGATTGAGATCTTCCCGCTTGAGCAAGATACGTGCGCCACCCGCATGCTCTGAGAATCGTTTTGCTTCCGTAATAATGCTTGGGCGACCGGTGTATGTTCGATGGAGTTCGCTTAATTCACGTTGGAACTCTGAGTCGGCAAGCGCGCTCTCGTACGCAACCGTCAGCTCATCTAAGGCAGAGATAAGCGCCTCTGGCACAAATCGACCGCCATATGGCCCGAAATGCCCCAATATTTCAGAAGTAACAGGTGCGCTCATAAGCCAAACCTACCAGCCAACTATCTAGCCAGCAGTGTGCGAATCATCTCCTTCGGATCACCCGACTTCACGAGAGTTTCCCCGACAAGTATCGCTTTTGCTCCAGCTTCCTCGGCGACGGCTACCTGTTCACGTGATGCAATTCCGGATTCGGCTACCTTGAGGACCTCACCCGGAATCATTGGTATCAAGCGAGCGAATGCCTCTGGATTAATTTCTAGGGTCTTGAGATTTCGGGCATTTACGCCGATGATCGAAGCGCCGCTATCAACTGCCCGCTCTAATTCCGCCTCGTCATGGACCTCGACCAAGACATCCATCCCAAGTTCGCTGGCCATCTGAGAAAAGTCGGTGAGTTGAGAATCAGAGAGCGAAGCAACAATCAAAAGCATCAAGTCTGCGCCTAATACTCGCGTCTCAAGAACTTGAAATTCGGTAACAATAAAATCTTTGCGCAAAATCGGAATGGATAGTTCGCGCCGGACTGCTACCAAGTCAGCCGAGCTTCCACCAAAACGACGTGGCTCAGTCAAAACGCTAACAACTGCAGCATCGGCATCCTGGTATTCCATCGCCAATTTCACGGGATCAGAAATGGTGGCTAGCGCACCCTTGCTTGGTGAAGAGCGTTTAACCTCTGCAATTATTTGAGTACCAGGGCGACTGAGTGAGTCGTAGGCGCTGCGAATAGCTGGTGCGCTTTCTAAAGCCTCGCGCAATTGGTTAAGCGGAACTATTCTCTTTTGAAGGTCTTCTAGAACGCCTTCAACAATTGCTTCAAGTGCAGTGCTCATAAGGTTGGATCTTCCCCATCGCTCAAGGTGTTCCACGGAGTGCGAGCCTTTGGCTCATAGCGCTTGGACATTCCACGCTTAATAAGTCGAAGCGAGAAGTACATAACTAACAGCAAGATGGCGAGAACAATCACTAGCTTGAGAATGATCATTAAATTTTCCTCAATTGATTTGCACTCGCAATTGCGCCGAGAACTGCTGCCGCTTTGTTCTGACATTCCATATCTTCACTGGCTGGATCTGAATCAGCAACAATTCCCGCACCAGCTTGAACATAAGCAATGCCATCTTTGAGGACAGCGGTGCGAATCGCAATACATGTATCGATGTTGCCGCGAAAATCTAGGTACCCGATCGTCCCACCATAGATGCCGCGACGAGTTGGTTCATTCTCTTCGATGATCTGCATTGCACGTGGTTTTGGAGCGCCGGAAAGCGTGCCCGCGGGAAAGACTGCCAAGAGTGCATCCACTGGAGTGGAAGTTGGGGCGAGAGTGCCGGTGACAGTTGAGACTATGTGCATCACATGTGAGTAACGCTCGATATTCATAAATTCAACAACTTCTACGGTGCCGGGTGCGCAGACGCGCCCTAAGTCATTGCGGCCTAAGTCCACGAGCATGAGATGTTCTGCGCGCTCCTTGGGGTCTGCAAGAAGTTCTTCTGCATTGCGGGCGTCGATTTCTGGGTCACTTGATCGTGGGCGTGTGCCTGCAATTGGATGAATCATCACATCGCTGCCGTGAATTTTCACAAGAGCCTCAGGGCTTGAACCAACAATCTCAAGGCCATCATCGAATCTAAAAAGGTACATATATGGGCTTGGGTTGGATAGGCGCAACGCTCTATAGATATCTAGCGCACTAGCTTGGCTCTCCATCTCAAATCGCTGAGAAAGCACAACCTGAAAAGCCTCACCACTTCTGATCTCTTCTTTAATTTTTTCAATCTTTAGACAGAATTCTTCACTCGTTGTGTTGCGTGTGTACTGCGGCTTACTCCGTGCGAAGGGGCTATTGATTGTCGCTTCGAGCGGCTCTTTCATCGTAGATTCCATCGAATCTAATCGAGCCAACGCATCCGCATATGCTTCATCGACGCGATCTGCGCTCCCATCCCAATTCACTGCATTGGCAATAAGAGTCAGCGAGCCTTCGAGATGATCAAAAACTGCAAGATCAGATGTCAACATAAAGGCAATCTCTGGCAGTTCAATATCTTCGCTTGCGAGTGAGGAAATTTTCTCGAGTCGTCTCACGATCTCATACCCGGCGTAACCGACAAGGCCTCCCGTAAGTGGTGGCAACTCCGACATCTCAGGTGCTCGCAAATGAGCTGCTGCAATTTTGAGTGCCTCGAGCGGATCTATTCCTTCTGGTGCGCCAGATGGTGTTGTTCCGAGCCAGATCGCCTTGCCATCCTTTGAGGTCAGAGTTGATTCAGATCGAACACCGATAAATGAGTAACGTGACCATGTCCCACCATTTTCGGCGGATTCAAGAAGAAAAGTTCGAGAGCGAGTTCCTACAAGCTTTTGATAAATTGCAAGTGGCGTATAGGAATCAGCAAGATACTTTCGCGCTACAGGAATGACGTTGTAGTCGCGCGCATAGTTACGGAATTCTTCAAGTGAAATATGAGCATTGCTCATAGTGCACTACCTTCATGCGGGAGTTCGGTGAAAAAGCAGCTCCGCTCCCCGGTGTGACATGCCGCGCCTACCTGATTGACTTTGAGAACAACCGCATCACCATCACAGTCGTAATGCGCACTCACCAACTTTTGGATATGCCCAGAGGTGAGACCTTTGACCCAGAGTTCACTTCGGCTTCTACTCCAATAGGTAACGTCGCCAGTTGTGAGTGTTGCCTCGAGGGCTTCCCGATTCATCCACGCCATCATCAACACCTCATGAGTGGCTGCATCTTGAGCGATTGCAGCGACTAACTCATTGTTATCGAAATGAGTCAAGATCGCCGATGGGATGTTCATTTGAGTATTCTGCCGTAATCACGCTTAACGGCGAACCGAATATCCGTGTTCTCCGAGATATTCCTTCACCTGGGCAATTGTGAAAGTCCCAAAATGGAAGACACTTGCCGCCAACAAGGCATCAGCACCAGCATCCAGCGCCGCGCCAAAATCTTCGATTTTTCCCGCTCCGCCACTTGCAATGAGAGGTACATGAGTGAGGGATCTGACGGTGGAGAGCATCTCGATGTCATAGCCAGCACGCGTGCCATCCGCATCCATCGAATTAAGAAGAATCTCTCCAGCACCACGTTCGGTGGCATCAGCAATCCAGGCGAGTGCATCAAGGCCAGTCCCCTGACGACCTCCATGAGTTGTCACTTCGAAGCCTGATGGAGTCTGCCCGCGTCTGGCATCTACAGAGAGGACCAGGACCTGATTTCCAAATCTATCTGCAATCTCGTTGATGAGATTTGGATTATTGATGGCCGCCGTGTTGATACTCACTTTGTCTGCGCCAGCACGTAGCAGACGATCAACATCTGCGATCTCTCGAATTCCACCGCCCACTGTTAGTGGAATAAAAACTTGTTCAGCAGTTCTGGAGACCACATCTAGCGTTGTTGATCGATCCTCAACAGATGCAGAGATATCCAGAAATGTCAGCTCATCTGCTCCTGCGATTCCATAGGCGCGAGCAAGCTCAACCGGATCACCCGCATCGACGAGGTTTTTAAAATTTATACCTTTGACCACGCGTCCTGCGGCAACATCGAGGCAAGGAATAATTCTTTTGGAT
>Ga0214164_1001533_pt1 | contig 12954 bp, 10 predicted proteins | sample TroBogepilimnion_13_FD_153003 | JGI IMG/M metagenome (GOLD analysis project Ga0214164, IMG submission 153003) | Freshwater microbial communities from Trout Bog Lake, WI - Practice 03JUN2009 epilimnion v4 | ecosystem: Environmental > Aquatic > Freshwater > Lake > Epilimnion/Euphotic zone ...
TGCAAAATATTGAAAATTCATTATGTAAAAATATAGTAATGTTTTGAATATTTGTTGTGGATTTTGTTTGGTTGTCCCATTGTCTCAATAAGATGCAATGGGATAATGATAAATGCTGAAACCCTTGCTGGTGGCAGATATAAAACATTTTACGATTATCTCATTTTATCCCATTTTAGCCTGCTGATTAATGTGAAAATGTTTCCAGATGTATAGTGGTAATAAAAATATGCGATTTTCAAAAGCCTAAATCAGCGAGAATGTTTGTGTGCCTGATAGCTGAGCGGGCAATATGCCCTTTGATTAACTCAGGATGAAATAATGATTGTTTCATAGTGTGATAAATTGTTGTTTATGGTTAAATTTGGGTCAAAGATAAAGTGTATAATTGGAAATTCCTAATTATTTAGCATTTTTATTTTTAGACTGGCAATAAGATCCAGGAATGACTCAAATACCGGACTGAGGTATAATAATGCGCCGTGTCCGTGGACTCCTGGTCTGATTTTATGGTTGTGGTGGTTTTTGAGACACGGCTGCTACACCTCTTATTTTCAGCATTATTGCATTTGTTGGCAAGAAAATTAAGCAGAATAATAAGATGCAGCGTTGAATGGGAATATTATAGAGGACAGCAAGCGGGATGCTTGCAAAAATCAATACCAAGCGAGATTTGGACTAGTAGAGTGGGCTGTTGCGTACTGATGCGCAGAGTCCATCAATTTCTGAACAAATTTTCAGGGTTTGGTAGTTTTTGAGACTCTGCTGCGACAGTTTAAAATTTCAGCTTTTGGCTTTTTGGTGCAAGTTAAATTCGCAAAATGGTGATTTTATCCGTAAAAAATCATCTCTAACAGCGCTTTTTTCATACACTTTTACCGCATACAAACCTTGCCAGTATTCGTTATCCATGCGCCTGACGTGCGTTACAAACGCACTACCGGCGCATTCTCGTTATAAACGAGAACGAGTGGGCATCTCCCTATTTCAGCTTTTTTTACCTTGATGATGCAAATGGAGAGCCTGTTGAGACAGAACTTGCCGCGATGGATGCGGTGTGGCTGGGTTTTGAGCATGGCTTCGGCTACAGTACCCTGATGCGCCTGAGCTGGCGCACAAAATGGCTTTGCGATGGAGGGACATCGGCTGCGGGGAGTAGACTCGGCGCAGACTTAGGACTGAGTACCGGTGGTTTCACCACCGGCTATTCACATTAACGCCCTTTCGGGCTTTCTTAACTAAATGACATTGGGGAAGTGGCTCTCCGATAAATACTCAGGGTAGGGGCAAGCCCTACCCCTACATAGAATTAATTTGGGGAGATGAATAGCGATATTCTGTACAAGCGTGCCATGGCCACTGAAGTTATATGTATAATTCCCAGCTCGGACAAACATTCTTCCTTTTCAATCTATAGCAGAAGAAACAATTTTTATTTCTCCAAGAGTTTTACACGAGTATCAACCGGATTAATGACTTATTCCCTGATTTCTGCTTATGGAATAAGAAATAGTAGTACTTTTGCGGCCTATTTTAAAATAAATTGATACTGAAGGAGATGCCCATAAAGGCAAAGTGGCACTTTGTAGCCTTGTCGCGGATGAGGGATTACCGCCAGCTGCTGAAACCAAACCTGAGCGGTATGGTTGTGTTCAGCAGTGTGATAGGGTACCTGATGGGTATTGCTACTCCGTTTTCCTGGACGAATATGGCGTTGTGGGCGCATATCATCACTTTGTTTGTGGGGGGTATGCTGGTTACGGGCGGCGCCAATACCATAAACCAGATACTGGAGCGCGACAGCGATATGCTGATGAAGCGCACACGCAACCGGCCTATGCCTGAGGGGCGCATGCACCACTATGAGGCGTGGGTATTTGCTGGTATTACGGGGGCTAGCGGGGCTTTGTTGCTGGCTTATTTTTTCAATCCGCTGGCGGGTGCGCTGAGTTTTCTTTCTTTATTACTATACGCCTTTGTGTATACGCCTATGAAAAAGGTGCATCCGGTGGCTGTGCTGATAGGGGCTGTGCCTGGGGCGTTGCCGCCGCTTATAGGTTGGGTAGCTGCTACGGGCAGCCTCGGGGCAGGAGGACTGGTACTGTTCAGTCTGCAGTTTTTCTGGCAGTTTCCGCACTTCTGGGCCATAGCTTATGTGGCATTTGATGATTACCTGGCAGCGGGTATACGCATGTTGCCGACGAGGGAGAAGGAAACAAGATTTACAGGGATACAGTGTATGCTCTACAGCATGGTGCTGATACCTATGGCTATGCTGCCAAGGGCTATAGGGCTTACCGGCAATATTGGTACTATAGTGTGCGTGGCTTGCGGGGTGATGTATTTTGTGGCTTCTATAGTGTTTTATGTGAAGAATGATTATAAGTCGGCCAGGCGGGTAATGTTTGCATCGTTTATTTATTTGCCAACGATATTGCTGGCGCTGATAATAGATAAGGTATAACCACCGGCCCCTCCCGATGAAAAATCGGGACCTTGTTCCGGGGGAGTAGGTTGGGGTTAAGTTTTCGGCAGTTGATCGCTACTGGAGTATTTGAAATTTGGGATTTGGGATTGGGATTGGGATTAGGAATTTAGGATTTGGAATTTGGGATTTGGGATTTGGGATTTGGTAGATTGACTTTTTTAAAATAATTGGCTCCTTTTGGGGTGAGGATAAAATGGGCATGATGGTAACAAGCAGCAGTTCACCTGCCGGGGTGGGGGGTGAAAGAAAGAAGATTCATCCGCAGAAGTTTATGATGTGGCTGGCAATTGCCAGTATGACGATGGCTTTTGCAGGGCTGACGAGCGGGTATATGGTGCGGGAGGCTCAGGGCAACTGGAGGTACTATACCTTGCCGCATGTGTTCTGGTTTTCTACAATTCCTATATTGCTGAGCAGCCTGACTATTGTGATGGGAATCAAAGCTTTTAAGAAAAGGGAAATGCCGAGGTTCAGGATGCTGATAAGTGTTACCTTATTATTAGGTATATTGTTTGGGGTTATGCAGTTTGTGGGTTTTTACCAGTTGTACCATCAGCTGCAGCAGGTAAGAATAAACGGTCAGGTGCTCAATGAGTCGGCTACGGTGCGGGTGAACGGCAACCCCAGTGAATCCTTTTTATTTATTATAGCCGGAATGCATTTGTTGCATTTACTGGGTGGAATAGTAGCTTTACTGATCGTATTTTTCCGTGCTTTCAGAACCAATATAAAGACCTACAGCACTACAGGATTGGAGATTACAGCCACCTATTGGCACTTCGTTGATATATTGTGGATATATTTATTTATCTTCTTTCTAGTAAATCAGTAAAATTCTTTAGAAATTCGCACGCGGATTCACAACACCACAACTTTTTAAAACAGTCTATGTCACAAACAACAGTAGTAACAACAGCGCCGGAACCAAAGCTATGGGCCGGTGGAAGATCGCCTTACAATGTGAGCTATGGCAAAATGATGACCTGGTTCTTCCTTTTGTCGGATGCATTAACATTCGGGGCCTTTCTTATCGCCTATGGAACCACCCGGTTTTTCAGTGCAGTATGGCCCGATGCCAACCAGGTGTTCAAATCATTCCCTTTTATGGGAGAGAGTAACCTGCCCCTCGTGTTCGTGAGTTTAATGACGTTTATATTGATTATGAGTTCGGTAACCATGGTACTTGCAGTGCATGCCGGACATTACGGAGATAAAAAGAATGTTGCTAAATGGTTGTTATGGACAATTATAGGTGGTATCTGCTTCCTTAGTTGCCAGGCATGGGAGTGGACGCATCTTAACGGAGAGTGCGGCGGCCTGTGGGGAACATTTACAGATCTGAGTACTGCACACGATTTCAAGCGTTTTTTCAGTGAGAAAAGCATGGATATAGTAAATGCACAGCCGCTGGTAGCTATGCAGAGTACACATAACTTCTTCAATTATTTCTTTACCATTACGGGCTTCCATGGCGGTCACGTAACATCGGGTGTGATCTTTAACATACTGATACTGGTGAACACTGTAAATGGTGTTTATGAGCGCAGAGGCCATTACGAAATGGTAGAAAAAATAGGACTGTACTGGCACTTTGTGGACCTGGTATGGGTATTTGTGTTTACCTGTTTCTATCTTTTATAGTCGTTAGTCGTTAGTCGTTAGTCGTTAGTTTTTTTAGTAAAATCATTCTATTCATTACTACAATATTATAAAATGTCGGAAAATATAGATAAAGCAACGTTTCAGCATTATTACGAAGGAGATCAGTCGAAATTGTATTCGGGATTAATGCAGCATCATACCGATGTGAAATCACCTGAGAGTAAGGCGCAGGTAAAAAGGATCTGGAATATATTCTGGTTTCTGCTTGTGATCACCGTTGTTGAGGTGGTTATGGGTATGAAGTTCAGTCACCTGATGCCCCGTGGCATAGCCAATTTCCTGTTTCTGGCACTGACGCTGGTTAAGGCAGGCTACATTGTTAAGGTGTTTATGCACCTGGGCGATGAATTTAAAGGCTTCATTACAACAGTGCTGATTCCGTTGGTTATATTTATATGGTTTATTATCGCGTTCCTTGCCGACGGCCATTTCTGGTTACGCATGAATGATGAGTCGCAGGCACGCCATAACAGTGCCGTTCAGGAGGTTTCACATGAGTCAAAATAAGAAAGGGAATAAATTTATTTTAGGGATAGCGGTGGCCGTAATGGTACCGCTATCTTGCTATTTGGTGGTAAGCAGACTATCGAAAGGCAAATCGAGGATGCCACTGTATTATAACATGGAGCGGGTGGACAGCCAGATGAAAGATGGCAAGCTGATTACAGATACCGTTTATCACCAGGTGGCCGACCTGCAACTGACGAATCAGCTGGGCAAGCTGGTATCGCTGAATAAGGACCTGAAAGGTAAAATACTGGTGGTGGATTTCTTTTTTACCACATGCCCATCTATATGCCCGGTATTAACCATGAATATGCACAAGCTGCAGGCCAGCTTTACGAAGGACTCCAGAAAGGAGGCATCGCTGGATACAGTGGTGCAGTTTATTTCTATTACCGTGAACCCTGAGCGGGATACCTTTCAGGCCATGCGGGCCTATGCCGACCGGTTTGGGGCAAACCATGATCATTGGTGGTTTCTGACGGGAGATAAGCGAAGTATCTATAACTTTGCACGGAATGAACTGAAAGTAACGGTAGGCCCCGGAGATGGCGGAGCTGATGACTTTATTCATACAGAAAGAATGGTATTGCTGGATAAGGACAGGGTGGTGAGGGGCTATTATGACGGGCTGAAGGATAGCAGCATGATGAAATGTGCTGATGATATTGTGTACCTGACACTGGAGCGAAAACCCCCGTCCCCTAAAGGGGGGCTATGAATTTGGCTATAGAACTTTATTTGGGATTTTGAATTTAATTTTGCTGAAATGCTCAATGGCATAATGACTGAATTGCTTGATGGCTGAATGAAAGAGAATATAATTTTACTTTAGACTTACTACTTACCACTTACTACTTTAGACTAAATACTAAATACTAAATACTTTAGACTTTTTAAATTTATGCTGACACCGGTAATAAAGAAGAATGACAAGCAGGCTAATCTGCTGATATGGACTGTTTCCCTTGTGGTTTTCGGAGCGGTTTGTTTTTTGACCAATGTTAAGGTGCTGACCGGGTTGAACCTGGGTTTTAATGTGCATATACTTGCGCTGGTCAATGCTGTTATAAATGGGACGGTTTCGATATTGCTGGTATGGGCCCTGATGGCTGTGAAGAATAAGAATTATGTGCTGCACAAGCGGCTGATGCTGGTGGCTATAGTATTGTCGGTAGTGTTTCTGGTAACTTATATAGGGCATCATCTGCTGGCCGAAGAAACAAAATTTGGCGGGGAGCATAATGGGTTTTATTATTTTTACCTGTTCATACTCATTACCCATATTTTCCTGGCTACCATCATACTGCCGTTTATACTTTATACTGCTTACCGGTCGCTGACAGGTGAGTATGAGCAGCATAAAAAACTGGCAAAATATACCTGGCCGCTGTGGCTGTATGTGAGCGTGACCGGGGTGCTGGTATATGTGCTGATAAGCCCTTATTATGTGCCGCATATATAGGTAAATGTGTTTGTGCAGCGTAAACCGTTAAATCGGTTATAAGGTTTTTTTATTCACGCCTACGGTAAAAACAGTGGGTTATGTTTTTTCAGTAAGCAGTAATATCAATTGCGAGCAGCCCCACATTTTTATGTAAATCAATTGGAATGGTTTTTGGGGTTTTTCATTTTTTGTATTACCTTTGCACTCCCATAATAAACACGGAGGTTGTAGCTCAGCAGGTTAGAGCATCAGATTGTGGTTCTGAGGGTCGAGGGTTCGAGCCCCTTTAGCCTCCCCCGAGAAAAATAAAAAAAGTGTTCCGCAAATGGAACACTTTTTTTTCTTAATTTGCCACAACAATAATTGTATCTTTGTAATCATTGTTATCCACATAAATTGTACCAATATGAGTTTAGAACTAACCGGTAAGTTATTAGTAAAATACGAACCACAGGAGTTTGGCGAGAAGAAATTCAAGACCCGCGAATTTGTGATTGAACTGGCCGAAGAAATAAACGGCAACATTTATACCAACTATGCAAAAATGCAGTTGGTTCAGGCAAAATGCGACATCATTGACCGTTATAACATAGGAGATGCCGTGAAAGTGAGTTTTAATGTAAGAGGCCGTTCGTATATAGACAAGAAGGATGGCAGCACCAAGTACATATCGAACCTGGATGCATGGCGTGTGGAAAGCGCCAATGCTGCACCAGCAGGCAACCAGGGAGGCCAGCAGGCAGCGCCAGCTTACAACAATAACAATAATGGTGGCAACTATAATAACCAGGGCAATAATTATAATGCCGCACCAAATTTTAACCCTTCTCCGGAAACAATAGACGATCTGCCATTTTAATCAAACAGCCCCCGATGCAAAAACAACAGCGCAAATTAATTTGCATGTTACTGGTATTAGCGCTGATGAGCGCCTGCAGTAAAATGCCGGACCATGCCCGCTACATACCTAAAGATGCTGTTGCTGTTGCCGGCATTAACCTTAAGGGTTTATCGAGGAAAATAGCCTGGGCTGTAATAACCGACAGCAAGCTTTTTAAAGAGATGCAGGACCGCATTTCGGAAAAAAACACCAAGGATGCCATGAACGGCATTGAAAAGGCAGGCATTGATTTTCTGAATACCCTCTATGTTTATGTGAAGACGGATAACCGTTTCAGGGGAGGCAACCGGATAACGGGGATAATTCCTTTGTCGGATGCAGGGCAGTGGGAAGATTATATTAAAAAGGTAATTCCGGGAGTACAGATCACGCAACATGGCGGCCACAAAGAGGCCAGCCTGGGCAGGGATATGTATGTGGGGTGGAGCAGTAATGTGCTGATGATCATGAATGTAATGACACCAGACCAAGGGGCGGATATGGGTAGTAACGGAGGCGGTAATAAACCCTCAGATGCAACTGCCATATCTGCCGAGATGGAGCAGGCATTCGGTGTAACTATTGAGAACTCTATAAAAGGAAACAAGTACTTTAATGAGCTTGATGCACAGGGGCATGATATCAGTTTTTTGCTGAATTACGAAAAGGTAATGGCACAGATGGGTAATAACGTGGCCGAAAAAATAGGCATGAACCTTCAGGGCGACCTCTGGAAGGATGCTGCATTTACCACCGGGCTTGATTTTGAGAAAGGTAAGATAACCGGGGATATCCACTACTTCGTTCCCGGAATGAAAGATATAGGCGCTGAACTTGGCAGCACAAACGCAGATAAAGAAATGCTGGACAAGCTGCCCGGACAAAACCTGGATATGCTACTGTCTATGCACATCTCTACCAAAGGAATCAAGTCTATAATGGAGAAACTAAGCCTGCTGGGTATGGCAAATGCAGGACTGTCGACGCAGGGGCTTAATACAGATAATGTGCTGGATGCGTTTACAGGTGATATGGCATTTGCCATGAATGATTTCAGCCTGAAGAATGAGAAAGTTACCGACCAGTTTATGGGCCAGACCATTGTGCATGATGAGCAGAAGACTTCCATGAGTTTTACCTATGTGATGAAACTGAATAAAACCGAAGAATTTCAGAAGCTGGTGAAACTGGCTAAGGACAATGGATTGCCGGCCTCGGGTAAGGGGTTTGTAATACCTATTAATTCGAAGGATTCGGTGTATATACTGATGAATGACAAATATGCAGTAGCCTCAAATAAATATGCCTATGCAAGCGGATTACTGGATGGTAGTGCAAAATCGGGCGTGGCTGAAAGCCCTGCATCGGGCGTGTACGGACATCCGACCGCGTTCTTCCTGGATTTTCAGCAATTGCTGAAGAATATAGATCCGTCAATCAGTCATTCGGCGCATGATTCGGCGATGATCAGTGAGAGCAAGAAACTGCTGAGTACTGTTTCTTTTACCGGAGGTGGTTTTAAAAATGATGCATTTGAATACCACCTGGATATCAACTTTATGAATAAGGATGAGAACAGCATACTTATACTTAAAGATTTTGGCACAAAAATGAGTGACGCAGATAAAATAAAGGGGAATATTAACCCCTAGGCAGTAGAAATATTAACCCGCAGGTAATGATCGGATTTCGGATTGGATAATTAACTGAATCTGTTTACATTTGTAAGAGCACAACTATTTTATAATTACTTTAATCAGGTACTATGAGTAAACGCATTTCGCCTTTTATACTTACGCTGTCGCTGCTGGTAATAATATTTGCAGCCATAAACAGTTGTACAAAAAAGATCAGCGGTATCAATAATAACCAGGTGGTAGAAACGCCTTTCAGCCTGTTTTTCTCTGATACATCTGGCGCACTTTACAGCTCGAACGACGGGATGCATATCAGGTCTACTTTATTTAAAGCTGATGGATTTCCATCCGTGGCAATATGTGTGGCAGGACCAAATATTTTCTTCGGGAAAGACAACCTTTATTACAGCATCAATAACGGTATCAATTTCAATCATACTTTTGATTCTTTCGGTTATTATCCGGGTGTGGCGTGCAATGGCCTGCCTATAGGCCTCAACCAGAGCAGTATGATAGAAATAAGCTCGTGGAACAGGATATACACAGTGAGCAATGAATGGTTTCCATCTAACGACCTTGGACTGCGCTACAGCCTGTCGCAGGGGATACAGGGCACCTGGTATACTGAAGGCCGCCCGGATACGGAGGGTAATTGCGGTGGATATGGAATTAATCTGACTGCAACACCTATTGATTCTACTTTAAGTATTAACATGAGTTCGCTGACCATGCTTGCCAACCAGGTGCTTTGCGGGTATGATGCCCGGCATAACAGGAATTTTTATAAAACACCCGATATCCTTTGGAAAGAGACTACTTCGGTACCAACAGCAGATACACTTGACTACCCACTTATAGGTACCGGAAAGCCTTCGTATTATGGTTTAAGACTTCCTCATCATAATCCTGTACTAATGCCGGTGGATACATCTGCCCGATATTCGTATGGGCATTTCAATAACCGGCTTATAGCTATTGACCAGATTAACTGCAACAATGTGGGAGCCTATTACAGCGATGATACCGGTAAGAACTGGTATGCCTACTCAGGGCTGCCGAATAAGCCCATGCTGTGTGTTGCATCGCCATTTGAGGAGGTTTGTTTTATAGGTACAGACTCGGCAGGATTGTGGGTGCTGAACAATAATACCGGAACATGGACACAAGCCAATAACGGACTGGGTACTAACCTGGTGGTGCGCAATATTGCATTTAAAGAGAACATCTACAAGGATGCATCTGTAAAGAAGTTTATCTACCTGGCTACCAATAAGGGCATTTATATGAGCAGCGACCTTGGCGCCAACTGGACCCTGACCATACCGGGTAATTTTGTGACGATTTATTGATTCATTTTTTATACTGAAAGTTTTGCCACGGCCTGATAGCCGTGGCTTTTTTTGTGTGCCGGATAGTTAGAGACTAACTATAGGAAAATAAATTTCATAAAATACACATGGGAATTAAATAAAAGACTTAACTTAGTGAAAAATATATGCTGTGAGAAATATCCTTATCTTGATCTTTTGGTTGGTTTCACAATCAATGATTTGGCTTGGCTGCAAACCTGCAAGACTTGAAAAGCATAGGGGCTTTCCTAATATTGAATTCAGTTTTGGTTCAATAGGTGCTGTTCACAGAACTTCTGTTGAGCAAAAAAGCTGTTGCACTCGAGTTTCTGTTTTGAACAGGACTCGCCGAGATGGGTGGGATGGAGCTGGGTTTTGAGCATGGCTTCAGCTACAGTACCCTGATGCGCCGAGTCCTCCGCCTTCGCTCAAAATGGCTTTGCGATGGAGAGACATCGGCTGCGACTGGAGGGAGATTCGGCGCAGACTTAATTTTTAAGACTGGTTAGTATGAAAAAATTTATTTACTTACTGTTCTGCCTAGGTCAATCTATGGGCTATTTACATCCTGCGCAGGCACAGATAATTACCACGATTGCCGGGGATGGATCAATTCATTCACTTATGATCGGAGAGGGCGGGCCTGCAACAAATGCTGAGATTAACCCTTTAAGTGTTGTATTAGATACAGTGGGTAATTTATATGTTGTAGATGGTGGAAACCATAGAATGATTCATAAAATAAATATATCGGGTATAATTACTCTTTTTGCGGGAACTACTTATGGCGGCCTTACATCGGATGGGGTACCAGCGACTGCTGAAGAATTAATTTCTCCTACGGCCATTGCTATAGATAATATAGGTAATATATACTTAACCGATAAATATAGTACTATTCATGGCAGAGTGCGTAAAATAAATACATCCGGTATTATTACTACTGTTGCCGGCTCTGCCACCACTACATTAGTTGGAGATGGTGGACCTGCAACTAATGCAAACCTGGATGACCCGGAAGGTATCGCAGTGGATTGGTATGGTAATATATATATTACTGATCTTTCCGGGCACCGGATAAGAAAAGTAGATACCACCGGGATTATCAGTACTATAGCGGGTACAGGTTCTCCTGCTTACAGCGGAGATGGCTTCACAGCTTCTGCTGCCAGTATCAATGCCCCGGAAGGAATATTCGTTGATGGAACCGGGAATGTTTATTTTTGCGACAAGGGCAATCACCGCATCCGCAAAATAGATGCTTCGGGTATTATAACTACTATTGCAGGCACCGGGGTATCGGGCTTCAGTGGCGATGGAGGACCTGCTACAGCGGCGCAAGTAGGTGATATTATTGGAATTAGCATTGATAAATATGGAAATATTTATTTTACGTGTGATGCGCACCACCTGAGAAAAATCAATGCTGCAGGCATTATCAGCACGGTAGCCGGTACAGCAACGACCGGATATAACGGCGAATACTGTAATGCTACAGCCGCAGAATTAAATTTCCCAACATTTATTGCCGCCGATACCACAGGTAATATTTATATAGCAGATCAGGATAACAATCGTTTAAGAAAAATAACAATAGACCACCCGCCACATTTCACCGGCGGGCCTAGCCAGGGCATAACCATCTGTACAAGTACAGGGTATGATAGCCTGAACTCTTTATTGGCCATCATAGATACAAATACAGGGCAAACAGAAACATGGAGCGTTATTTCAGGGCCTTCGCACGGATCGCTTGTCGCATCTGATACGGGTACCTCGACAGGTGGCGTCATTACACCTACGGGTTTATACTATACAGCTACGGTTGGCTATACCGGTAATGACTCATTTCAAGTACAGATTGCTGATTGTTCAGGCCTTGCAGACACAACTACTGTATATATTTCAATAGTTGGATATGTAAGTTCAGTAACCTTATCGGGGTCTTCTGGTGTTTGCATGGGCAGTACAGCCGTTATAAGCCCAACCTATGGCGGTGGAGTATGGAGCAGCAGTAATACCAGTATAGCTTCAGTGGGCAGCACAACTGGCATTGTAAGCGGGGTATCTGCGGGCACTGCAACCATCAGTTATTCCATTTCGCTTACCTGCGGCAGCGCCAGCGCTGGTATGCCTGTAACCGTGAGCCCGATACCGGCAGCAATAGGCGGGAGCGGGAGCTTATGTGCGGGAGCCACCGCCACACTAACCGATGCCACAAGCGGGGGTGTATGGAGCAGCGGCAGTACGGGCATAGCCACAATAGGCACAACCGGTATGGTTATGGGCATATCCGGAGGAATAGCACTAATCAGTTATACTTTAAGTACCGGCTGCAGGGCTATAGCGACGGAAACAGTTAATCCAATACCTGCTGCAATGACCGGAACAGGGACTGTATGTGCTGGCCAGACAACAACATTTGGTTGCACCACACCAGGCGGCACATGGAGCAGCAGTGCAGGCACTGTTGCCTCAGCAGGATCTACAGGTATAGTAACGGGCGTATCGGCAGGCACGGCAACAATTACCTATGCATTGCCGACCGGATGTATCAATATGAAAACGGTTACAGTAAATACTGCACCGGCAGGAATAACCGGCACAATGAATATATGTACCGGCCTTAACACCACGCTTGCAGATGGCACTACAGGAGGTGCCTGGAGCGCAAATAACACCAATGCAACAATTGGATCAGGGTCAGGTATAGTAACGGGGATTACAGCAGGTCCAGACACTATCAAATATACTCTTGTAACAGGCTGTAATGCAACTGCCATTGTAACCGTTAATACCAGCCCCTCTGCAATAACCGGTAGCGGCAGCGTATGTACGGGCGCATCAATAACACTCGCTGATGCTACAACCGGAGGGGTGTGGAGTACTGGCTCTGGCGGCGTAAGCGTTGGAAGCAGCTCAGGTGTAATAACAGGTGTTTCTGCAAGCGTTGCTGTAATTACCTATGCTTTGAGTACGGGATGCCA
>Ga0214164_1001534_pt1 | contig 12953 bp, 19 predicted proteins | sample TroBogepilimnion_13_FD_153003 | JGI IMG/M metagenome (GOLD analysis project Ga0214164, IMG submission 153003) | Freshwater microbial communities from Trout Bog Lake, WI - Practice 03JUN2009 epilimnion v4 | ecosystem: Environmental > Aquatic > Freshwater > Lake > Epilimnion/Euphotic zone ...
AGCAAACAAGGCAATCAAATTGACCCCAAGAATCCCACCAAGTACTACTCCCTACCGGAAGGTACTAACTTTTAGAAAATGGTGCTCTTTTTGTACCCGGATCAGTCATTCGAGTGGAATTCCCTGCTCAAGGTTATGTAAACCCATTAAACACTACTCTAGAATTTGATGTCACTCTTCAAGCCTATGGAACTCAGGGAAACGATATTATTAGATTCCAGAACAAGTGAGTAACGCTAGTTGATACTAACAAGTTAGTATCCAAACCATCTTCAACAGAGTACGTCTCTTGTACGGATCAACTCCTTTGGAAGATATGATTAATTACAATGTTATTGTTCGAAACTTGACTGAATGGACCGGTACCGGCCAACAAGGTCTAATGGATCAATCTACTATTGCACAAGGTATTGGTGGAGTCACTTTTGGAGTTGCCCCTGGATATTCTGCAGGTCTATCATATACTGCCCCAGCATTCGGATATTGTAATACTCGTCAATTTTATATTCAAGGAATTGATTCTACTCTTTCTACTGCTACTTCAGGAACAGCAACTACTCTATTTACTGCTGCATCTGGTATCGGTAATGTACCAAACGGGACCAACTCTACCGGTGCAACCCCCAGTGGAGGTACTGCTACTAACGGCTCTGGTACAGCTGCAGTGGGATACTGTTCTCGCAGATATCAAGTCAACTTTGCTTTGGGTCTATTCACTCAGGACAAATTGATCCCAACCAAATTCATGGCTTCTCAGTTGGCTATTGAATTGACTTTGGAAACTGCAGATGCAGCAATGATTGCTATTCAGGGAACTGGTAGTGGAGCAAATCCAACCTATGCTGTTGGAAATGTTAATTTGATTCCAGAAATCCTAGAATTTGATGCTTCATATGGTATATTATATAATTTATCTAATCTATAGATGCAATGTTTCTAAGAGGTCTTCGTGAAGGTGGAGTGCCATTGAAATTTTCTTCTTGGCATACATTTATCTTTACTGTTGGTGGATCTGCCAATGTCAATTTGCTTGTTCAAGAACGTTCACGTTCAGTCAAGGCATTGTTTGCAGTCCAACGTCGCGCCCCAACAGCCAGATTTTTTGACTCTCATGCCTGCTTCTTTGATACTGCCGCAACCACAGTTACTGGCCAAAGTATGCAAAATTATCAGTACCGTATTGGTGGCAGATATTTTCCTGCTTCTCCAGTACAATTATCCACAACTGTCGGATCTTCAATTACCAACGGTGGTGCTGAAGCATATGTCGAATTGGAAAAGGCTCTTAATATTGTTGGCGATTATCGTTTGTCCACAAACGTTAACTCTATGAGATGGGCTATGGGTACAGCTACTGCCGCAGTTCAACCTGGTGGAGCTGCAACATCAACTTCATATAATGAATTAGATTATTGTTGTGCAATTACTCAACAATACTCACAAACCGGAGGACCTTCAGTTACTTGGGCTGCAATTACAAAAACAGGTACAACCGCTGGAAACTCGTTTTCTGGTAATTTGGGTTCTTCATGTTATGCTTCTTCAGTTTCTTTGGAAACATCCAACGGACTTGAAATCTCTGGATTGAATGCAGAAGAACAATCTGATATTTCATTTATTGCCAATTGGTCCAATACACAAGCTGCAGGTTTTGTAATGGAAGTTTATTCTTATTATGATGCCATGATTGTATTGAGGGAAAACAATGTGGTTGAGCTGATTCAATAATGTATGTGATTTAATAAAATGGCCGATGGTGGAGTTGATAATTACGGATTGAATCCGCACTACAAATATTACGAGATTGAATTGGATTCCCTTGATGCTTCAGTGGCAACATCCAATAGCAATACTTCTCTCGACTGGCCTACTTTTCAGCTGGCAACCCCGGTGCCTAATTTGGCCGCGGTTAAAATTCTCGAAGTTCAAATCCCGTTCTCATTCTATACAATCAATGCCAACAACAATACATTCACATTGACAGATACTACCCCGCTAACTAATGCTGTAATAACGATTCCAATAGGAAACTACAACACCACCACGTTAATCTCTACATTAACAACCCAACTTAATGCTGCAGGCTCTGCAGGTACTTATTCAGTTACTTATTCTGGGACCACCGGTCTGTTTACATTTGTAAAGACTGGAGCTGCTACCTTTACATTTACGTTTGGAGTTGCAGGAGATTTAGGGGCTACTAATCCGAGATTCAATATGGGATTCTCCGCGGGTGCAAACACAACTGCAAGTAATACACTTACAGCCCCAAACGTTGCTAATGTTTCTGGCCCCAATTATTTGTACTTGAATAGCAGAACATTTGGAGCGCAATTGGCATTATTGCTTCCACGAGGTGCAGTACAGCTAGGTTCAGGTACTGCCGGGCCACAGTTGGCAAAGGTGCCTATAAATGTCCAACCTGGTGGAGTTATTTACTGGTCTGACCCAGACCCGCAGAAATGGTTTACGTTTGAAGATTTACCGTTATTGCCTCAATTCGATTTGTATATTACAGTAGGTAATAATGCTACTCCAGCAGTGACTTTATTGAACGGTCTCAGTTTTTCGGTTAAACTTGGATTACTGCAAAACCAGAAATTAACATCTACATTGCAAGGATCGTTTAATGGTATGCCGGCTTCAACTGTGATTGGTGGTAATAAGAGAATGCGATCGCAACAATAAAGTATGGGTTTGAGATAAATGAATTCATTGTCTATTGACGAGTACAGAGCATTAAATCGATGGGACAATTGTTTTATTCAACCTGGTAAAGTCGGTAGTGTTGGAGATGTAGTGATGGGAGTAAGACTGCGTCATTCGGCTCCAGATACGCCATTACGATACGACAATTTCTTTTCTCATGCAAACATGATTGGTATTACCATATGGTTTGCCGCGTCGCTAACACTCCTAGCAAATGGTGCCAATGTAACTGATGGTCAAGGAGAAGGATATGCCGGTGGTGGAGGTCCCGCAAGAGTAGTTGATTCAAATTGGGGTGGACGAAGACACTTCAAGGTCAGACATGGATGGATTATGCAGGATCTTCGGGCTCCAGATAAAATTCATGATCCTACGGTTGGAGAAACTCCAGCATATGATTGGAATAACCGTATTGCAACTACATATCAGTCGTTCAGGACAGGAAACAGATTCTTGCCTCTTCCAGGTCCATACCAGCCGGCACCAGGTGAACAAACGAGAGGAGCAAGAGGACCAAGCGTTTCAGAGATTGGCGAGAATAATATTGTTTACTAGTAGATAATGTATGTGTTTAAATAAAATGGCAGTATCTGAAAACTTTGTAGGAAAAAACTTTTGGGGACTAGTTCAGCAAGATGGGCCTTGGAAAATGACTAGTCAAGATTACAATAACAGTGTTGAACGTCCGATAGCTCCTGGACCTGCGGGATCCAGAGCCCAGTATGCAAACAATGATCAGACCATTTCGTTCAAGGATCGATTTTCCAGAAAAGATAATGTAACTGTCCCTGAATCTAGATATGCGCAATACTCGATTGTTAATCGCCGAGGAAGATCGATTGTCCCAGCTCCTAATCCGTACTTTGCGCCTCCAGGTACAAGAGGATACGATTCAAACCAGGTACTACCGTTGGGTTTTCTTGTACTAACGCTCAAGAAATCAAAAGATATTGGCGATGTGCAGGATTTCCTGGATATAAAGGGCAACGAATTTGGAGCGTCTCTTGGCAGCGAGTTTTACGATAAACCATTGTACCCAAAAGGCGGTCTTTTCATTACTGAAGGGTACCTGCGCGACCAGGCTATCAAACAAATGATTGCCCCACAAGTTGAGCTCAAAGATTTTGAGCAGCAAGCTCTGGCAGAAGATTTTTATGATCATATGGTTGCTGGGGTTGGAATGCTCCCAAAAGTTGATGTTTCAACTAAACGTCTTGGCCCTAATTTATTGGTTTCTGCGGTAGTCGGGCCATACGATAGCGAGTACAATGAACATTACATTCCCCCACGAATGTCTTTATTCGAGCAGGCAATGGATACTCACCAGCATTTACAGGCCCGCGAAGATTATCTGATTGATAAATTTGTCGGGCTTCATACTAAACTCGAGGGATTGGAGGAAGAAGAACTTGATCAATCTAAAGCCGCATTTTAACCAAAATAAAAAATGTTGTACGCCACTAATATCGGAGATGAAAAACCAAAAGAAATTGACCCAAAAGCCGCTGCAAAAGCTGTACGTGCAATGAAGGCCAGAGAAGCAAGACTAAAGAAAAAGCAGGCTACTCTTACTACTGTACCTGAAGTCACTGAAGTCCCTGCACCAACCCCTGAACCAGAGATTGCACCTGCCGCCGAAAAGGTCAGAAAACCAAGAGCCAAAAAAGTACCGGAAACCCCACCACCAACTGAATCTGAACCTTCAGAGCCTGCAGAGTCTGTAAAGGAGAAAAAGATTAGAAAGCCAAGAGAACCAAGACCACAAGTCGATGAGAATATCATGCCTGCCTGGTTCAAGGCATACGTCACAGAAACAAAGCTCAAGGAAGCCAGGATCAGTGAACCTGAAGTATCTGAACGTACAATCAAAAAGAGAGCTGCCGCCGATGCCCAGGAAAAATGGCAGGATGAAGGAGTCAGACAGGTATTACCATTACCTATAAATCTAACGTTCCAGAAAGTACAAAAAGTTCAGGATACTCAGTATAATGCATATGACCGTCTATACAATCAAATGTTTCGACGATAATGTATGTGTTTTAATATAAATGACTGTTGGAAGACCTACTGCCGAATTAACTGCAACTACAAGACCTAATACTCAACCACACGCATTAGCCGCAATGCCTACCCAGATAAGCGGGCATGGTCCGGTAAATACTCACGCTATTTGGGGAGCTTTGCCTGGTGGGCGTCAACAATGGATCAATAGTATTGGCACAATATCAAAAGATAAAAATAATTTCAACGCCACGTCTATTTAATAAAAAAGTATGCGTATATGTTAAATGCCTCAAAATTACGTCCAATTGACTTACCCGTACCCGTACAAAACAATTGACGGGAATATTTCAGGTAGCGGGTCTGGAACCGCTTCGTATGTGAATGGAATCTTTTCTGGGAATGTGACTGTTGCTGGTACGACTACAGGTAGTATTATTACTGCAACGTCGGTTATGAACTCGCCGTACTTTGTGGGTAATGCTACCGGCAACTCTTCGATTTTTTCGTCGCAGACAAATATATTGGCTGGAACTGGCGCTCAGTCTGGTTGGCAAGCAGTGAATGATTTGGGCGATGTGCTTACAATGCTGGTAAACTCGTCTACGTATTCTGGGATATATGCTGCAAGGACTGCTGTGCTTGAATCTGGTGCTACTGCTACAGGACTGATTCTGAATGCAAAGGGGGCTTTGCCTGCAAATAATACCGTTAATATCCAGTCTAATAATGTTTCTGGATTACAACTTTCAAATACTGCGGGGGTTATTACTACGACCATGCCACAGTTTACTACTTCTGGCGGATTGCTGACTAGTAATGGCAGTGGAGTTATTACGAGCAGTACTGCCGTGACTGTTAATAGTATCAATACCAATAGTATTGCTATTAATGTTAATACTACAACGTTTACTGCGAATTCTCAAGTTCTGACATTGACAAATACTTCGTTGGGGAATCAGTTGTTTAAAGAAACTGGGGCTGGGAATTATACTGGATGTTTACTGAAACTTCCTAATGCAACTACGTTGACGGTCGGTACAACTTATTTTGTGAATAATAATTGTACTACTACTACTATCGCAGTCCAAACTTCCGGTGGATCGACTATTGTGTCTTCATTTGCCGGGGCATATTTGACGTTTATTTGCGTGGCTATTGGATCCGATGTAGTTGCATCGTGGGATTGGCATTCGCAAAGTAGCGCTGGTACTACATGGGGAAGCACATTGGCTACTTCTTCCATTATCAATACAAGTTCAGGGTTTAATGGATCTATTGGCGCTGCAACTCCAAATACAGGAAAATTTACTACAGCACAATTAACAACCAATATGGGAACGGCTGGAGTACTTTTGAATGATACAAGTGGAAACATTACATCATCTCTGGGGGCTTTGGCAGTAGCTAAAGGTGGTACTGGTGTGACTGCAAGTTATGGAACTGGTACTACTGTGGCATTGCCTCCTACCGGTGGATTGGTAGGTAATGCTCTAGTAAGTGGTGCTGGAGCAGGTGCAGCATTGACTTGGAGTTCTGGTCAAGGAGCAGTATATTGTTATAGACAATTTACAGGCACAACTTGTCCAAACACTACATTGACTGGTCTTACATGGGATACACTTATTACTACTACTGGAGTACCATTGGCAACAAATTTTACATATGCCACAAATTCTGGAGGTACAGGTGGAACCTTTACTTATATTGGGACAAATACTGTAGCAATTTTTGTATCATTTTCAGTTAATATGGCCAGCACTAACGTGACTCTCACGGCAAATATCAATCCTTCATCCGGTAGTCAAATTACTTGTGCAGGGTCTGGAGCTGGACAGTATAATTATACGTTCAATGTTTCAGGAGTAATTGTGCTTGCAACTAATGGAACATTTAATTGTCAAGCAAATCAAACATCGGGTGCTAGTAGAGTTACTACAACTGGTATCGGTGCAAATGCTACTTGTTTACAAATCGTGGTCTTGCCTATATAAAATGTTTCCTTGGCACTGTGAAGGATGCGAGCGCGAGTTTGTGGTAAAGAATAAAAAGTATACTGGCGTAAAGAAAAGTTGTGCGTTTTGTTTTACCGGCTGGTGTGCGGGATGCCAGCCTGAATTGTTTTACTGGTATGGCGATGCACTGTGTAAAGAATGTATGCGAGAATAATATATGAAACACTTGAAAATAAAACAGATCCCTTTGCCTTCAGGTGCTGATCATCCGAATCCCCCAAAGTATTACCATATGGTTCGCTAACAAAGTTAGCGAGGCTCTGCCTAAACATGAATTCTCGATGGGCTTTATTGCGCAAAAAGGTGCTGGAAAAACAACGACTTTAATGAATATCTTGCATTTCTACAAACAGTATTTTCACACGATTATTATATTCAGTCCTACTATTGATAACGATGAGAAATGGGAATGGGTAAGTTAGAGTTGATCGAGTATCAATATCATCAACAAGTATATACATATGAAACCAAACATTACAGCCCCGTCTAACACTTGCATAGATTAAAAAGCAAAAGTTGTTGGGGGAAAACAAGAAATTAAAAGAATGGGTCAAGGAGCTCAAAGAGAGAAAGAGTATGGACAGGATTGTGCATGGAGTTCATGAAGCCGCCGATTTGCCTGATTTGAAGGAAGACCACGATCCGTTGATTCCTGAAGGATGTTACCTGACAGAGTACTCTGAAACGGTGTTGAAGGAGATTCTGGATGAACAGGATAAAATGATTCTTGCCTTGAAAAACAATGGAAAAACTAAACATCTTGCTAATAGGCTCTTACTTGTCTTTGATGATTTGGTTGGTTCTGATTTGTTCAACAACAAGCGAGCAGGTGTTTTTAAAATTCTTAATGTACGACACCGCCATTTTTCTGCTAGTGTACTTATGGTGACGCAAGCGTACAAGGAGATTCCTGCTACAATCAGGAAAAACTTTACGTGTATGATTATTTTTGATATTCCGAATGATCAAGAGGTTCGGTGTATTTATGAAGAGAATAGCATGAAATTGAAATTCCCAGAATGGCTGGAGGTTTACAATTATGCTGTCAAGGGTGATCATGATTTCATGTTTATTAATTCCCAAAAACCTAATGGAAAGAAAGTGATGAAGAATTTCAGCGAGTATTTGAGTTATAAGCGCGTTGATAGTGATGATGAGAGTGAGGCTGAGGAGTCTTTGCCCAAGAAAATAAAGACATGATTGCTAATATTACGGTGTATGGAAAACACGATAAATTGGTGGTGTCGCTTGAATCTTTTGGGTTCAAAGTTTTGGTTGATTCTATTCATAATTGGAAATCATTTTTTGTTAATAATTATAAAGATGTACCGCACCGGGCATTTTTCCATGAACCGTATTTGGCCGGAAGCGTGGAAGATATTGATTTCCAAATGATGGGTGCACCTGATTTTGTTGTATGGTTTGGAAATGAGGTGGATAATGATGATCCAAGATGGAGCGATGTGGTGGAGTATTTGAAGTTTTGTTTTGCTGGTGGTGAAATTAGTAATACTGTAATGATGAATGCTAAAGTGTTTCTTGGAACTCATGTTGTTCCACCGTGTTTATTGAAATCTGAAGAGACGGTTGTAGGTGAAGATGGATTGGTGACATTGAGGGATGCTTCAAAACATTTTTACGGGTTCAATAGCAAGTTGTATGATGCTCAGGATTTGGCGATTTTCAGTGTTACTAAACCGTTTGTCGAGGAACCGTTTACTATTGTGTTGAGGAATTTCAAGGAGGAAGGGGCCACTAATTTCTTTGCGGATTTGTTTGCCTGTGAGGAATGGGGAACTAGTTTTTGTGATGTCAGTTTTTTGAAACAGTTGTGGGAGGAACTAGAGATTGAAGGAGAGTTTGATGTGGATGCATTGCTTGAGCGCCGCACAAAAGAGTTTTTGCCTATTGAGGGGAGTGTAAAGGTGGAGCCGGTGGTGTTGCGACGAAGTATTGAGGATGTGGAAAAATATATTTTTTAAAATGGAGAGCCTGTGCTTCCGAAAAGAAATTGCGGGTTTCGATTACCTGTGAATTCCCAAGTGATGTTTGGGATGATGATTTGCTTACTAACAGAGTTAGTAAACCATATGGTACATACTTGGTTGGATAGTAACCTACTAGGGTTGCGTATTGATCGCTAAGTGTTAGTACCTTATAGGGACTTAATACATCATGATGTCAATGCTGCCTGGTGAATGGACCCATTTATGATCGAATGCGTCAATGACGTATCCGAGTACGGTGATTCCAGTTGCGGGATTGAACAGTTTGGCTTCAAGTCCGCAGTATTGCTAGAGCGTTAGCGAATGGGAGCCGGTAGAACCTTTCCGTATACGTACCAGCCTGGAGATGGCCAGTTGGCGTTTGTACCGTTTGTCATTTGAGTAATGTCGATTGCAAATCCCGGAGTTGAATCGCGGTACGGGAATCCGCACCATGAATGCCCGTTTGTGCTATCGATAGAGTTGTTGCCGCGAAACCAGGATCCAATTCCGTGCTGGAGACCTTGGAATGCAAATGGAAGTGTAATGGCAATATCGGACCACATTTTATATTAGACTCATACATTAAGCAGGCATATTGTTTCTGCGGAATTTTTCAAGCTCGAATTCTTCCATGTAAATTGGATCAGGTTGTTTATTGGCTGCGTCATTGAAGAATGCTAGTTGCTGCACTTGCATGAATTCTCGGTATTTAAGTCGTTCTAGTATTTTCCCCCAAGTATCCATTTTTATTTAGACAACATCCTTCTTGGTCTTCTTTACCAATTTCTTGGCTAGCACTGTTGGAGTCTCGGCCCATACATCAAGAGATTTCAATGTCCAGTAAACTCCGTATCGCGCTGCAGTGTCTCTGGATGGTTCAGCCTCGGAGAAATAAAAGCCACATGATACTACCGCGTTGAGGCGGGTGCCACAAGAGATTTTTTCCACGACTTCTTCTTCAGTGGTCCATGGCATTTCTGCGACGAATGCTCCGTCTTTTTGTTTGAGTTTGAGACGAAGAGTGTCCATGTCATCGGTGCATGAACGGTGCTCGTATTCCCCATCGAAGCCGATTTGGGATCGGAATTTTTCTTTCATGTCGCCTTCAAGGAGTTCATCGATTTGCTGGATGATCACCAAGTCTTTGAACTCGGGCTTAACTTTAATATAGAGTCCACCGCCATACTCTTCTTGTGTAAAGTCAATCTCAACGGCTTTGGCGGTAAATGAAAGTTTTGGTGGTTTGGAAGGGTAGCCAATCTTTGCGAAACGCATGGTGTTGCCATCTTTTGGCGGCTGACCAATATTTGGGGTTGGCGGGGTGAGTTTAATTCGGTCGATGGTGACAGTAGAAATAGGGACAATGGACATTTTTGTTTTTCGATAAAAGAAAATGGAGTGGGGCTCGAAATCGGAAAATGAAAAGCGGCTTGATGTAATTAAAATTCAGAGTATGGGTATGAAGAAACAACTCAAGGATATGCACCGGGCTGCACGGGATTTGGAGATTAGGATCGAGGAATTGGATGTGGTTATTTTGTATAGGGTTAAACAGGGTCATAAAAATGTGTGAGTTTTAATATAATGGCTGTTGGAAGAATTAATAGTGTGCAATCTGCTGGAAGGATGGGGCCCGCTCCTGTTGTCGGTAAAATTAATGCCGCACATGTTATTGGCGCGCTTGGCGGGTTGGCTTTATTGGCAGGTGCCGCTCATGGCGCGTCGCAAGCGTATCAAGGGTATAAAGATCAACAAGCTTTCAAAAAGGATCTGGATGTGGCTAGTGGGAAACGGCCAAACCCGTTTGTGGAACCGAGCGAGGCTCGGAAGAGAGTGGGAGAAATTCAAATGGAAAGTATGCAACATGATGGATATCCGAATTTTGAAAATCAAGTTAACCAGGGTTTAATTAATGCAGATACTAGATCAAGGTTTAATGATATACGTGGAAATTATCAAGCTCAAATGGGTCGTAGATATTAATATATTAGTATACACATTTTTGAATTCCGTGGGTTGTTAGCATTTCAAAGTAACGGCCGAGGGTTGGAGAAAAGAAAAAGTAGAAACGGCCATTGTGGATGTGGTGCCCGTGCTCGCAACGTCTCATTGGTTTTAGGTGTAGGCGACGTTTCAAGGCTCGTTTCCGTTTTTGGTACTCTAGCTTGTTGGCGCAGATTGTGGCGAGAATATCCATGTTTTTATTGGGAGTAATTTGTCGGGTTTTATTTCTGTTTTTTAATTTGTTTAATGTCATGTCGGTAGCGCGATCGAAGTTTTTTAATTCCTTCGGTTAGACGAGTTCGTGCAGAGTGGCAATTGAGGCATTCTTCAGCTGATTCGATTTTGGCTCCACAGGTTACACATTCATTTGTTGAGGAGCTGCGACGTCTGTCGGATGAGACGTCTACCTGTTCAACGTTGTGTTCTGATCCAATGTATTCTTCGGTTGAGGTAATTAATTCTTCTTCAGAGTCGGTGTCATCTGGTAATGGAATTCCGTGAGCCGTTGTGGTTGTGCGACATTTTAATGTGTCGTGACCTGAACGGTGGCAGCGGTGACAATTGTGTTCTGGGGTTTGTGGGCGCATAAAGGATGGGTGAGTGTTTTTCATTTTTGACAAAATATAAAAAGTACCAAAGGGTTTTTATAGTAAGTATGCGCGGGTTGCCTTATGAAGTGAGGCTTTTAATTTTGGAGCAATTCAAACGTGACTTGAATTTCAGATATGGGCGTGAAACCGCGGTAAGGTTTCGGCCGAAGGATCGGTGTGTTTTGGATCATGATGTTTATGAAATGAGGGATGGGCATCCGTGGGAGTACAGTACCGAGGAGTGTATGGAGGCGTTACAGGATTTGAATTTCTGTGAATGTTTTGATGAAATTGTGTTGGGTAGTATGGAGTATTATTTGGCTAGGATTGCGTATTTGGCTAAATGCCCGTTTGCACGATATAGATTTAAAAATGAATTGATTGATGGTGTGAGGATTAGGAGTGGTAGGATGGTGCAACGATTTGTAGAGTTGCATGGTATTGGTGGCGAGATTACGAGAATGAGAGGGACTGTGTTGCCTACCGGAATGTTGCCGTAAATAAAAAAAGGAATGATTGAAACTGTTGTTTTTGTGGCGAGTATTGTGGCTTCTTGTGTGGTGTTGGGAGTGGTTTTTATTTTGTTGATTGTGGGATTTTTGAAATGGTTATTGTATGTGTTGTAATATAATGCCGTACGTTATTAGGAAATTGAAGGGTGGTAAAGTTAGAGTTATGGAAGGGAAAAAGGTTATTGCTAAAAAGACTAGTATCGGAAAGGCGAATAGACAAGTTAGATTGTTGAGAGCTATTGAACATGGATTTAAACCAAAAAATAAAAAATGAATTTTATAAAGTGTAAGGCTTGTGATAAATATGTTCGTGGTGGTGGTTTGCATGAGTGTGTGTCGATAGATGCTCATCAGGTAGATTATTACAAAGTTGGTGGAATTGAAACAATTGATTTCATTAAAGCTAAATTGAACAAAGAAGAGTACAAGGGTTTTTTGAAAGGGAATGTGATTAAATATGTTTCAAGGGCCACGCACAAAGGAGATGAAAAAGGGGATTATAAAAAGGCGGTTTATTATTTGAATAAATTAATTGACATGTATAATATTTGTGATGCGGAAGATTGTTATCAGGAAATTATTTTTATTCAAAATGATTGGGAGTATGGATTGAGAATTGAACTTTGTGATTGTCACTATGAATTGTGGAAAAAGAACAAGTTGTTTAAATTAAAATAAAATGTTTAATGTTGGGGATTGTGTTCATAAAGTTGTCGGTTATAAATATAAAGGTGTCGTTGTCGGTGTTGTTATTAAACGTGATGGGGCTAAAAGATTTGTGGTTGAAAATGATGATGGGATGCTTTTTATTTTTAATGAGGCTCAATTAGGTTTAAATTAAAAAGTCAAATATTGATATAAAAGCATCGATTAATAAATTATGAAATTTAAAATTTTAAATGTATCGTGTTGAATTGAAAAAGATTAATGGTTGGGTTTATATTCAAACTTTCTCAAGCTGGGAAGATTGCTTTAAATTTCTTAATTGTGATATTAGTGATGATACAGATATCTCAATTTATAAGACAAGAGAAGAATTAATTTATAATAACCTTGGAAAATATTTTAATATTAAACAATTACGTAATATAGTTTAATCACGTGTTTCAGATTTAATCACGTGTTTCAGATTTA
>Ga0214164_1001537_pt1 | contig 12942 bp, 12 predicted proteins | sample TroBogepilimnion_13_FD_153003 | JGI IMG/M metagenome (GOLD analysis project Ga0214164, IMG submission 153003) | Freshwater microbial communities from Trout Bog Lake, WI - Practice 03JUN2009 epilimnion v4 | ecosystem: Environmental > Aquatic > Freshwater > Lake > Epilimnion/Euphotic zone ...
GTACTAATACTATGACTGGAAGCGCAACCATCACGATTCTGACAGTGCCATCTGCTGGTACAATATCTGGACCGACTACTGTGCATACAGGCGCTACGATAACACTGACCTCAACCGTGAGTGGTGGTGTATGGACATCGGCCAGCGGACATGTATCTATCGGGTCTTCCAGCGGTATTGCTACCGGAGTATCTGCAGGCGGTACAACCATACATTATACTGTAACCAATACCTGCGGATCGGCTGTTGCCAACTATGCTGTTTCAGAAGTTGGTGCAAAGAGCACTCCGGCAGGAACAACGGAAATCTGTGTTGGCGCTGCTGAATCACTGCCAGCACCAGCTGCCGGCGGTATCTGGAGCAGCGATAATAACGATGTAGCTACCGTAGATGCTCAGAGCGGCATGGTTACAGGTGTGGCAGTGGGTACAACTCATATCAGCTACCTGGAAACAGATATGACTGGGGCATCTTCAGCAACCATTACTCCTGTTATTGTGGTTCCGGCACCTGATGCTGTGATCCTGAAGGCTGATCCGGGTACAACAATTGCTTCGGGCCAGAAACTGAGCCTTACAGCTGCTGTGAATAACAACAGCCCTGTAGTGGCTTACAGCTGGTCGGTGAACAATGTGGTTGTGCCGGGCGCCAATACCAAAACATACACCAGCAGTTCATTTGCTGATAATGATGTTGTGAACTGCAGTATTGTTGGCCAGTGCAACAGCACAGTGCTGTCATCTTCGGTTAAGATATCTATCACCAGCGAAACAGTACAGTCACTTAGTGTAACCAGCGATATCAGGGTAGTACCTAATCCGAACAATGGTACATTTACCATTCAGGGAACAACGGGTGGTACTGTCGATGAAGTGGTGAGAATAGAGCTTACAGATGTGCTTGGCCAGGTGATATACAAAGGCGATGCAACTGCTAAGGGCGGTGTGCTGAATGAGCGCATATTGCTGGGTAGTACTGTAACCAATGGTATGTACCTGCTCAATGTGAACACTGCCAAACAACAACTGGTATTCCATGTGGTTGTAGAGCAATAGAATTGATGATTAATTAAGGAGAATAATTGAAGGAGAGGCTGATGCCTCTCCTTCAATTTATGGTGGAATGTGTTTGGCTGGTCTTCTAGATAAAAATATATAAAATGTTAATATGAATAGAGGGGGAGTTGCTCATAAAGAAACATATCTGGAATATGCAATGTGGATTAGGGAGCTATTATATAGCTTTTGTCTCTTTGTTATTCCATGCATTTGCCTCAAGGGCTGAGTAAAGAATAACCGGTACCAGGTAAAGGTATTTGCAGGGTATCTGCGGCATGGCCACAGAAGTATAATTGATAATCAACAGCCCGGCCAAAATTCCCCTTCCTGTTTTCAATAATCCAAAATTTGTATTCCCCCCTAATAGCCGTAACTTCGCGCACCTTAAGATTTAATATTATAAAATGAGTTCGGTTGTAGAAAAGTTAGAGGCAATAAAGGCGCGGTTTGATGACCTGGGCGTGGCATTGACCAATCCGGAGATTGTGAGTAATAACAGCCGTTTTTCGCAGATCAGCAAGGAGTACCGTAAGCTGGAGAAGATAGTGGATGTGTATAAAGCTTACAGGACCTGTACGGACAGCCTGGATTTTGCTCGGGAGGTGCTGGAGACGGAAAGCGATGAGGAACTGCGTGATATGGCCAAGGAAGACCTGGTGAAGCTGGAAGCGCAAAAGGAAGAAATGGAAACGGAGATCAGGAACCTGCTGATACCAAAAGACCCGCAGGATGAGAAAAACGCTATTATAGAAATACGCGGCGGCACGGGTGGTGATGAGGCAAGCATATTTGCCGGCGACCTGCTGCGCATGTATACCCGGTATTGTGAGCGCAAGGGCTGGAAGGTATCGCTGCTGAGCGAAACAGAGGGCACTGTGGGTGGCTATAAAGAGGTGCAGATAGAGGTGACGGGTGAGGATGTATATGGCACGCTGAAATTTGAAAGCGGCGTGCACCGGGTGCAGCGCGTGCCGGCTACAGAGGCGAGCGGCAGGGTGCATACCTCTGCGGCTACCGTGGCGGTGATGCCTGAGGCTGAGGAAATAGATTTTGAACTGAAGGACAGCGACCTGAAGATGGAAACAGCCCGCAGCGGTGGCGCCGGTGGCCAGAATGTGAATAAAGTGGAAACAAAGGTGATACTGACCCACATACCTACAGGCACTGTGATTACCTGCCAGACTGAGCGCAGCCAGCTGGGCAACCGCGACAAGGCTACGAGTATGATGCGCAGCAGGCTGTATGAAGAGCAGGTGAGGAAGCAGGAGGATGAGATAAGCCGCAGGCGCAAAAGCCTGGTGAGCACGGGCGACAGGAGTGCAAAAATTAGAACATACAATTATCCTCAGGGTAGGGTGACTGACCACAGGATAAATATGACCATATACAGCCTGGATAACTTTATGAACGGCGATATACAAGAAATGAGCGATGCTTTGCAGTTTGCAGAGAATGCCGAGAAGTTGCAGGCAGGGGAAACGGTGATTTGAGTCGTTAGTCGTTAGTCGTTAGTCGTTAGTCGTTTTTATTGAGTTTTATTTTTGAGGCAATAGAGTTTTGTGTTTGGCGTTTAAGTGTATTGAATGGGTTTTCGGTTTGTAGTAAAGATCAATATGTTACTGGAATTTTAGTACTTACGACTTTAGACTTACGACTTTAGACTTAAATAATAGGCGCTTTGTGGTAATTTTTATAAGTTTAAGGTTTAAAAACAGATAGTTCAGATGGCCAGTTCGGGTTTTAGCCTGCCTGATGTGATACAGAGCATCAGGAAGCACAGGAGGGTAATTATTGTTGTTACTGTTCTATCGGCTATAGGGGGCGCAATATTTCATATAGCAGGCCCCAAGAAATTTGAGGCCAAAACGGAGTTTGTGTTGCGCAATCCGCAGTACAGCGACAGGATCAACCTGTATAATGCAGAGAACAGGTTGTTCGATTATTTTGCCAATGAGGATGATATAGACAGGCTGATGCTGATGGCTGAGGCGGATATTGTGCAGGGGCAGGTGATCAAAAACATGCACCTTGCGGAAGCGTATGGCATAGATGCATCGAACCGGAAAGGGGAGATGCAGCTGGAGCGGAAATTCAGCAAGAATTTTAACATAACCCGTACAGAATACAAAGATCTGGTTTTGACGTATATAGATACAGACCCTGAAAGAGCGGCGGCTGTGGCCAATGAGTGCGAAAAGGTGCTGGAGACTACTTTCGGTAATTACTACAAGGAGATGCGTACAGGAATGTACCAATCTATAATGGAAAAGGTGAAGGAGGAAGACAGTGCAATTGTGGTGCTGACTGATTCACTTGCCAGGATGAGGGATGAGTATGGAATTTTTGATATTATAAGTCCGGCGCGGTATAACCTGATGCTGGGGAGCATTAAGACCAACGGGAAGAAGGATTTCGGGAAGGCGCTGGAACTGATACAGAATACAGAATCGATAAAGGATGAAATAGTGGCACAGCATACCAAGCAGTTGACCCTGATAACACAGTATAAAACCGGATTGGGTGTAGATCAGTTGCCAATGCTGAAGGTGGTAACCGTGGCTAAAAACCCGGTGAGCCCGAAAGGGCTGGGCGGTATGTATACCATGCTGGCCTGCGCTTTGCTGGGGTTCTTTTTCAGTGCGCTTTTTTTGCTGATGGTGGATAATGCCGTGGTGAAGAAAAATTAATGTGAGAGAAGGAGTAGAGGAGGTAGTTAATATATTGAATCCTTTTTTTAGATTTACGTAATATTCAGGTTTAAACTTATCAAAATAAAATGACGGCACCCTCTTTCAACCTGGTAGAAATAATCAGGATATTGCTGAAACAAAAGCGATTGATCATCCTTATCACGGTGCTGGCAGTGGCTCTTGGAGGAGTTTTTATGCTGGTTAAAAAGAAAAAATACAGGGCCGAAGCACGTTTTTTTGTGAACAACCCTTTATATGGAGACCGCAATACCCTTTTCAGAACCAGCGAGCAACGATATGTAGACTACTTTGGTGGAGATGACGACCTGGACAAAATAACAGCTCTGGCCGCCTCTGACACAGTGAAGGACCGGATTATCAGGAGGTGCCAGTTTGAATCGATCTATAAATTTGGGGATATGAATAATGATACTGCCCACGCCATGTATATGTCGACATTTGATAAATTCTTCACACTTAAGCGCACGGAATATAAAGATATAGTGGTGTCATACGTTGCCTATAAGCCTGTAGATGCGGCAAATGTTGCGAATATGTCGGTGCAGGTATTGGAGGAGACATTCAGGGAGTACTATACTTCGATGAAGGAAGGTATGGCCAAATCGATCAGCGATAAAGTAAAACAGTTAGACAGTTCGATAGCGGGGTTAACGGATACGCTGGCTAATTTGCGTGATCGGTACAGTATTTATAATATTATCAGCCCAGACAGGCACAACGTCACCTCTGGAGATATGAAGGGTGGGGGCAAGGGATATGGCAAGGCAATGGAGGACATCCAGAATATAGAATCGATAAAAGACCAGTTAGTAACGGACAGGGCGCATTACATCTCGCTGGTCAACGAATATTCGGTGGCGTCGGGAAGCGCGATGGAATATCTGAAACTGATAACGAGAGCAGTGCCACCCACGTCGGCGACAGGGCCAAGTATGACTATGGTGCTAACTGTGTCAGCGATGCTGGGGTTGTTTTTCAGTATGATCTATGTGCTGATGATTGAGTATTTCCGAAGGCTAAAAGCTATGATCTGATGGTTGCATCTGCGTTAAAAAATAACTGGTTCAACATTGCATCCTTCTCCCTGCTTTTTGCCAGCATCCTGGCATTCGTTTTTACGGGCGAATACTTTCTGCTGCTGGTGCCTCCTGTTTATTTGTACCTGGTACTGATAGGGATAAACTGGCAGATGGCCTACTGGATATTTCTGTTCATGATTCCGGTATCTGTGCAGATTAATTTTTCGGGTGATACAATGGCCATTACTCTGCCCGATGAGCCGGTGATGTGGATATTCCTGTTGCTGTTTACACTGGTATTTGCCCGCAACCCGTCTACACTGCCTAAGTGGTGGTGGAAGGATAACCTGGTGTTTATAGTGGTACTGCAGTTTATCTGGACCATAATTGCGGTTGTCTTCTCGAAGATGCTGTTTTTTTCAGTGAAATTCCTGCTGGTGAAAAGTTGGCTGCTGGTGTGCTTCTTTGTGTTGCCCATATGGATATTCCGGGAAAAGAAAGATTATGTAAGGGGGTTCCTCGTGATGCTGGTTCCTATGCTGATAACCATAATAGTGATATTGATACATCATTCATTGCTTGGTTTCAAGTTTGATAAGGTGCAGAAATCCATGAGCGGGCTGTATTACAACCATGTGGATTATTCAACAGTGATATCCATGTTTTTTCCGTTATTAATAATTGCATGGCCGCTGACGAAGGGAAAAGGGATACTGGTAAGGGCCTTGCTGCTTGCAATAATTCTGACCTTTGTTGCGGGTATTACTTTTGCTTATGCAAGGGCAGCGGTGGTAGGGATTGTGTTTGCCATAATTGTGGGCCTGGCTATGCGGGCAAAGCTGGTGAACTTTGTGATGCCCATCTTCTATGGCTTGATAATAGCACTGATCTGCTACATGGTGCCTAATAATAAGTATATAGAGTTCAGGCCGGATTACAATAAGACTTACATGCATAAGAATTTTACCGACCATCTTATTGCTACCATTAAAGGAAAGGATATGTCATCGATGGAGCGGCTGTACAGGTGGGTAGCGGCTATCAGGATGAGCAATGACCGGCCCATAACCGGCTATGGGCCAAGGACTTTTTATTACTACTACAAGCCCTATGCGGTTACTTCATTCCAGACTTATGTGAGCCGGAATAAGGAGCACAGTACTACCCACAATTACTTCCTGTATATGCTGGTGGAGCAGGGCTGGCCTGCAATGCTGCTCTATGCGCTGCTGATGATGGTGATATTTGCGAAGGCGCAGAAAATATACCACCGGTTTAAGGACCGGTTCTACCGGATAGTAACCATAGGGCTGGCAATGGTAATAGCAGTAGGCTTTATAAATAATTTCTTCTCGGAGCTTATTGAGAACCATAAGGTGGCAGCGTTGTTTTACATACCTATTGCCATGCTGGTATTACTGGATAAGAAGAGCAGAGAGGAAAACTCTGAATCCACACCTGTACCACTAAAGGGGAACCAGGCATTGGGCAATCAAGCTTAATTTCAAAGTATTGGAAAATATTGAGCTGATTTTTCGCAAGAATAATAGAATTTTAATCACATCCGGGCAAAGATATAAAGCTGAAATTTTATTATCCTGTAAAGCCCCCTCAGGGGTTTGGGGTAAAGTACTTCACCTCCTCACTCAAATCCAGGAAAGGATATTTATTCATTAATGCCAGTGCCTTAATTGCATAAGTTGCTTTGAATTTTTTATGTGCCTCGGTTTCAGGGAAACGGGAGCGGTGAGAGCGGGCGGTATTGATATCCTGTACCTGCTCCATTATTTCTATAATAGTAGGGTTGATGCAGGATTTCACAAATTGCTCCCAAACATAGGTAGTGCCCATATAGTTGGGGTGCACCATATCCACATCATAAAACCGGTAGTCGCGGAGAATGTCTATAACCAGCTCGTAGGCCGGGAAGTAGTGTGCTTTTTCGTGCCTTACGCAGAGATTATGCACAGCCTCTATGAGCCGGGCTTTGCTGCGGTTGTTTTCTATTACTCCATCGCGGATATGGCGCACCGGGCTGATGGTGAACAGGACCTGTGCATATGGATTTGCTTCTTTCAGTTTGAGAATTGTGACATCTAAAGCATTGATAATTTCAGTGGTTTCGAGTAGTTTTTTTTCGAACCATTGTGCCGGGGCCCGGTGATTGTTGGCAACGGGCGAGTTGGTTTCTCTCAGGTAGTACTGGAATGACGAACCGAGTGTGATAATGACCCAATCGGCCTTATGGATAAATCCAGAGGCCTGGGTTTGAGATTCGTTGATTGATTTCAGTGCAGCAGCCTGATCAATATTGGAGAATCGGGTGTGGTGGTCCCAGCTGTTCCAGAGTTCGTTGAGGCAAAAGAGATCAGAAGCATGGTACTGCTTGTTATTAAGGTAGCTGTTCAGGCTATCTGCAACGCTGAGCGGGTTAAAGAGAATACCATGCGGGTTGGACAGAACATTGAATTTATGCTGCTGAAGCCTGTCGGAGATATGCTCGGTGAAGCAAGACCCTATAAGGAGGATGTTGTCGGAATAGAGGAGAGGGCGGGGCAGGGGCGGGATATCGAGTGAGAGCGAGAATTGCATAAAATTGGCTGCTTTAATATTTTTGAGCAAATTAAGTATTGGGTGTAATTTTACGGTATATTGAGCACACAAATTCAACAATTCATGAAAAACATTCTATTTATTTACCTTTTATTACTATCTGGTGGCTCATTTGCACAGCCTGTTATTACTGCTGCAACAAACAATCCGGTGCCCGGCGAAATTTATACTGTTAACAGCTGTGATAAGAGCGGTGTAACGCAAGGATCAGGCGGGGCTGCAGTAACCTGGGATTTTCATACTCTTAGTTCAACCCTTACATACCCTTACCATTTTGTGAGTTGCGTAAGCACGCCCTATTGTGATTCTTTTTTGGGCAGCAACCTGTCGGCTGAGGTAACTGTTTCGGGGGCTACGAACTATGAATATTTTTATGCCAATACCACAGTGTTTCAGGTTGCAGGTAATCATTATTCCATCAGTGCAGGGTTTCAGTACTTTTATAAACCTGAGGTGATCTGGAAATACCCGGTAGTATATGGTTCTATATTTAAAGATACCAATATGAATTATTTGTCCACAGCAATAAATTATAATATAGTTGTAGATTCAAATGTGATTGATGGTTATGGTACTTTAATACTTCCTTCTGGCACCTTCACCAATGTATTGCGCCAGCATACTATATCTGTTACATACGACAGTATTCCGGGAACAGGTGTGAATTATAGTTCAAGTCAGGAAACTTACCAATGGTTTGCACCAGGTTATCATTTTCTTTTGCTTTCGATCCAGTTGGATAGTTCATCAGGAACCGGACTGGGTACATCCTTCGTTATTTATACCAGCAGCGCAATAGCAGGGACGAAAATGGTGGCTAATGAAAATGTTTTGGCAGAAATTAGCCCAAATCCTGCATCGGAGGTGCTAAACATCAAATTTTATACGGGTGAGGCAAAAAAAGCAACGGTTACGCTATCTGATATTACCGGTAAAACTGTTGGAAAAATCAGCTCTGATCAAATCAATAATGGAGCAAATGATATACAATACCCGGTGGCAGATCTGCCTTCAGGTCTTTATTTAATTCATCTGTGTGATGGGGTAAATAATGTCACGAAGAAGGTGGTTATTGCCCATTAATGTATTAGTGAGCTACATGCGAGATTTTCATCATTTTATTTATCCATTTATTGCTCAATTTGTGAGAATGGAAAAAGCAATTATTTGTATAGGTATCTATTTGGCAATGTGTTGTCCGGTATTTTGCCTGGCATCGGGCCATACCTTAAATGGGTTAGAATATTTGCCTCTTTTGTTATTTGTTTTTATAGTTGGTATCATTGGCGTTTTATTAAACGTAATGGTACTTATCAGGTGGCTTATCTCCCGGTCTTCTATTCCCGAAAAAACAGTGCAGATATGCCTTGCCTTTAACATCCTGTTCCTGATATTGGCGATTGCTGGTTTTAAAACCCGGTATGAGCAGCATGTAATGTTTCCGGGGCCGGATCATGATGGTTTCATTAGTTACGTTACTAAAGCTATACTTGTATTTATGATGATTGCAGGTGCAATTGCGATGGACCTTTACTTGTTAAGAAGAAGGAATAAATCCAATAGACCGAAATGAAGAGTAAAATTCTGATTGCCAGCTATGATGTTCTCAATTGGTTGAAATTCATTTCTAAGGTTGTAATGTTGCCAATAATAATAGAAATTGGGAGGTCGTATGAGTATATTGGGCAGAAATTTTGATCTGGTTTCAATAAAGAGATAATCAGTAATAGATTATTTGTATATTTATATTGCATAGTAGAATGGCCTGATTTACAATCTGAAAGATTTTTTTTCAAAGTTGAAATCTAACCTATGATAAAGCCTGTTGGAATAATTCTGGTTTTCATAGTAGTAATAAGCCTTGGTTCCTGTATGGAACCTAAGGCATTGTATGTTTATCTGCCAGATAAAGTTAATTGCCCGGGATTTAAAGAGGCTGGGGAAGCCAAAGCTGAAATTTCAGTTCAGCCTATTGAAAATTCAACCCGCGGAGTTCCGGTAATTTATAATTGTAACCTGGCTTATGCACCCATAAACCACCTGGGTATTATTGCGTCTTACCAGGGCGCTTATAATTTAAAATTGAGCAACGATTATGGGGGGCTCGGTTTTTTCGGGAAAACTGCTACCGAAAAATTTCATCTGAGCAGTTCAATGGTTGATTTGGGCATTGGATATTTTACTAAAGATGGCAATAAGGGTTTATTGGAATGTTATGGGGGATTTGGCATTGGCTTTATAAAGAACAGCGCTATGGGCTATGACGATCCCGGCGATTATTACGGGAATTTTTACCGGATATTTTTGCAGCTTGATTACTGCTATTCCTATAAGAATGCTCTTCTGATTGCAGGATTCAGGACTATGGATAAAAAATATACTGCCTTTGATATTGGTTCAAATGCTGAAATAGACTCCTCCGCAATCAAACAGATCAAATCAGATAATCTCCTGCTGCTGCAACCCTTTATTGAATTTCAGACGGGCAACCGGTTTATTAGATTCAGTATGCAATTGGGCTGCCAGATTTATCTGCAGGGTTTCAACAGTTCTGCTGCGGCTGGTGATCAGTACAATCTGAACTCGGGTTATCGCTTTAATCCATCATTACTATACCTGGGCCTGGGTATATCATTTCATTCGGCCCCCAGGTTTGGTAAAGTGGGGTTCGGGAGGAGCGTAGGTGAAAAAAAATAAGATTATTGGTAAAGGTTTGATTGTATAAATTGAGCAATTATATATTATTTCGGGCATCATGCAGCCCCTAATAAATTAGTTCTTTTATAACAACTGCCGCCTATGCTTAATTGAAAAAGAATATAACTTTGCTTCTAATGAAATTCAGGCTTTTCGCATATTGGTTTGCTGTAGTCAATGTATTTGTCTCTTTCCATGCTCTTGCGCAATTTGCGCCTGATAATGTAATTCAGATAGACGGTGTGACTATGACTGCCGATAGTCTGCGGGCAGTATCAGATGTAGTGGTGGAAGTAAAGGGCAAGAACCGGGGAACTGAAACTGAATATACAGGGGTATTTTCTATGGTTTGCGAAAAGGGCGATACGCTCCGATTCTCGTGTACGGGATTCCGGACCAAGGAATATGTGATTCCAAAAGACATAAAAGGTGATCTGTTTTCGATGATACAGCTGATGGTGCAGGATACTTTTTACCTGCCCGAAACGATAATCAGGCCGTTGCCATCCAAGGAAAGGTTCAACTATGCATTTCAGCATTGGCACATACCCAACGACCAGTATGAACTGGCCCGGCGCAATACCAACTCTTACATGCTCAGGGCGCTTGCATACACCATGCCTATGGATGGCCACCTGGCACAATCGAGGGAACTGGCGCGGCAAGCCAATGCAGCAGTATATTATGGCCAGCAGCAGCCAATGAATATACTGAATCCTATAGCCTGGGGGCAGTTTTTTGAAGCCTGGAAACGGGGCGATTTCCGCAAGCAAAGTAATCCGTACCTGGACGACAGCAACTACTGATAATATTTGACTTTACCTTCAATCAGGGATAATTTTTTATACTCCTTTGTTGATATTAATAAATGCAACAATGAAGTGCATGCCCTATTTTTGTTTGATCACAAACTAAAATCAGGATGAAAAGGATGTACAGAATATTATTTTTTATAGCTGCAGGCGGGATTATTATTTCAGGAATTATAACAAGCCCTGAAAGAACTGTGGCAAAGGGTTTTGCTTCAACACATCATACTGCAGTTGGATCAGGTCAGGCTGAAATGGAAAGTGATTCTGCCGCCTATGTTCCTGAAGCAGATGGCGGTTCTGTGCCGGTACTGTGTTATCACCAGATAAGGGACTGGACCCCTAAAGATTCAAAAACAGCGAAAGTATATATTGTGCCTGTAGCCAATTTCAAGGCAGAGATGAAGATACTGCATGATAAAGGATACCATTCTATTTCGCCCGATCAGCTTATTGCCCACCTGCAGCATGGTGCACCTTTGCCCTCAAAACCTATAATGATAACCCTTGATGATGCCGATGAATCGCAGTACAGTGTTGGACTGCCTGAGCTGGATAAGGCTGGATTTAAAGCGACTTTTTATGTGATGACTGTAGTGCTCAACAGGCCTAAATATTTCAGCAGGGCACAGGTGAAAGAACTTAATGATAAAGGCCATACTATAGGTTGCCATACCTGGGACCACCACATGGTAACCAAGTATACAGAAGCCGACTGGGTAAAGCAGGTGGTGAAACCCAGGGCCGAACTGGAAAAGATTATAGGCAAGCCGGTAATGTATTTTGCCTATCCGTTCGGGTTATGGAACCCTGCGGCCGTGAGCCATATTAAGCAATATGGATTTACAGCAGCCTTCAGCCTGGCGGGTAAGGCAGACCACGAAGCGCCCATGTATACCCTGAAGCGCCAGATAGTGGATGGCAACTGGAGTGCAGAACAGATGATGAAGTATATAGAGCATATAGAGAAGGGGAAGTAAATGGAAAATTTCATCGTTTAAGGTTTGATTTACATTAATTTCTCTTTATAAATAAAGCAGGTGTTATTGAGCACATGCCTTGATATTTCAAACCGTTCTGCTTCGTTAAGGATGTTGAAATCCCTGCTCATTAATCCAAATCCCTGATCAAAACCTATCAGTGTGGTAGCCGCAAAATTTATGGTTTCTAAAGTCAGTTCGCGCAGGTGAACACAGCCATCGCTGCCACCTATTTTTTGCAGTATTATTTTGGAGATTCCCCTTTCAATCTTTAATCCGATGAGGAGTTTGGCTTTTTCGGCCACCATAGGGCAAGCGGCATGAGGATGGCTTGCAAATTCGCTGCGGGCATGAACGATGGTTTTGGTAGCTGGCTCTATATGGATGTTCAACCTGATGAGATGGTAGGGGTCGAGGAGGGTTGCTTCGAGCATCAGGTTGCCATTTTCCAGTTCAAAGGCCTCTATGCCAATATCGCGCTTGGATACCAGTCTTCTGACCGGGATTCTTTCTCCGGCGGGGATGTAATCGTTGATAATTGATTCGTTCATTTGGAATTCATTTTCCTTTTAAAAGCCCGGCAAAGTTAGATCAGGTAAAATAAATACAGATGACCAGAATCATCAGGGACTTGTTTGTCTTTAATAGTGAAGGCCGTATATTGAAAAGTGGTTTTTGGGCAGGTAAAATTTACTTCTCTTCATATTCTATCCCGGCTTTTTTGCCCTGGTAAATTCGCTCTGATTTATCGGCCCTGTTTAATTCAAAACTTACACCGGCACTGATACCGATATTGCTGAATGGCTGCAGGTAGGCAGGCATGGCAGATTGGGAGGTACTATTGGAATAGTTGCCATTTTTTGAGAAATGAGTAACCTGCTGCCTGGTTGTATCGGGAACTCCATTTACAGATAAATTTCCGGGATCAGCTTCTTTGATGTAAAGAGACATTGAAAGTGAATTTATTTCGGCCCAGATATTTACTTTCTCAGACAACTTGTATTTGATGCCGGCCGCTGCCGAAATGCCTAAAGAAAAACTGTTCTTCTCTGTAA
>Ga0214164_1001541_pt1 | contig 12922 bp, 13 predicted proteins | sample TroBogepilimnion_13_FD_153003 | JGI IMG/M metagenome (GOLD analysis project Ga0214164, IMG submission 153003) | Freshwater microbial communities from Trout Bog Lake, WI - Practice 03JUN2009 epilimnion v4 | ecosystem: Environmental > Aquatic > Freshwater > Lake > Epilimnion/Euphotic zone ...
CGACGAGGAAGGATTTGAGGACCTTAATATGGACGGAATTGAGGACGACGAGGAAGGATTTGAGGACCTTAATATGGACGGAATTGAGGACGACGAGGAGGGATTTGAGGACCTTAATATGGACGGAATTGATGACGATGATGAGGGATTTGAAGACCTTAATATGGACGGAATTGAGGACGACGAGGAGGGATTTTACGCACCGGTGGGTAAGTCAACAATGATAACGAATTATAAACCAGGCAAGTAAACATAGGCGTATGTAATTAAAATTCTAATAGTGCCGTATTACGGTATTATTAGACTATGAGGATGTATGGTTTAGCGGCGGCGATGGCGGCGCGTAGCTCTACGACTGCGTGAGCGATGTTGCCGAGCACCACCACCGGCGGCAGGTGCGGCGGCACCAGGATGGGGCGGATTCAACCGGTCAATAGCGGCTTGAATACGAGCACGATTTGCCGGCGTTAATCCTGGCTGTATAAGCATTTTACTTAATACTATTGTTGTACTTTCTATTATACCAGATCGTCGTTCGCCGAAGGGCAATGATAATGCGTATTCAATAGGGTCCATTCCGTATGCGGGATGTTCATTTAAAAAATGGGTAATGTATTGATTGACGCCGCCTGAGATTTTGATATTTTTTGCTATTATGTAATCGGCAAACTCTTCAGGACGACCAAGTTCTACTAGACGATTACGTGCTACTAGAACAACAAACTGGACCGTTTCATCCATTGCCAATTCTTCGGGTGTGTACTCTTCAATAACATTATGTAGTAGAAAGTCAAGCGGGTCATCACCCATACGGTCGCGTATTGCTGCTTCAAATTCGGCGGGGGTTATATTGTTCGCCATCCTCTACTATGGGGTGTGGGAAAATTGAAACCGTCATGGTTTGTTATACTAACAGCAGCCAGCCACGCAAATGACAAGTGTAAATAATTCCTCCATAATTCCTCGTTACTCTCGTGATTCAAATGATTGGAAGGCACCTCCACGCCCCCTCGAAGAGATTGACCGCCTACAAGAACGATTAAGAGTTCATCTAGCCAATATGAATATTCAGATGACAAAACGCAAACGTATCAATTATGTTGTCCGTAAACTGATTGATCAAAATGAGACTTGTGCGTTCGGCAAATATGTCAACGGCAAATATTGCTGGAATGCTGTCAAAGATGAGAGTCTGTCCTATCTCAAACTTACATGGGGGCATATTATGCCACAGTGTCGTAAAGAAAAGGACTCGCCGGCGAATCTATGTCTGCTGTGTGCGCGATGTAATGAGAAACTTCAGGGTGCACGAGATCCAGGTCAATTAATGGTTGAGTTGGAATCAAAAATGGCACATATTGCTGAGATTATTGCTGAGATGAGATGCGATAAGATTTAATAAATGGAATATGAAAATTTTTTTTAACGGATGCCAAGGGTTGAGGTTTCAAACGCATCAGAATCAAATACAGTTATATCATCAATCCATAGATGGATGAGGGTCATTAAGGATATGCTCGTTGCGTGATTAAATGAAAGAGTTGACCACCAGTCGGTAGATGCATTATCAAACGCAGTCCACTGCCAATGGTTGCGTAAATTTTGTAATCGTTCTCTTTCCGTCGCTGTAATCATTGGATTGTTATATTCATTTTCAAAAAAATCGAGTGATATTCTAAAACAGGCTTGGCGTACATTTTTATTCAGTGAATACAAAAATGTGCGAAACTTGTATATGTTCTTTTGGGCGGTAATCTGTCGCTTTATTTCGGCAAGGCGTATATCATACGGCGATGACATATTAATGGATAACATTCTTACGCAGTGTTTAGGTGAGACTCTAGAATGAAACGGGCATTGTCTTCTGACTGCTTGGAACTAGTTTCTAGAGCAGTTAACGTGGATTCCAGGGTGGAAAGGCGTAGAATAGTTTCAGTTTGAATATCAATGGATGGAATTATTACCTCATACGCCATAAGTGTCGACGACTTAAATGCAGGATAAGATGCTCCAGTGCTATGATTATTCAGGTAATTAACACATTGATCTGTTGTAAGAGCATAATACAAGTATTTAGATAATACCTTCGTTGTATCTTTATTCCTGACAACAATGAATCCAGAGGAACCGATCATATTATCGAATGCAGTTTCAATAAAGGCGTAACTTTTTGAAAGAGGGCGAACACCACCCCAGATAATATCTCCGTCCTTAATCTTCCGTTGTGCCCGCGATGGTTTTTCAGAAAATGGAATTAATTGGGACGATGAGACAATACCTTCTTTTACAGATCCAAGATCTATATAGTTTATTGTCTCAAGTTTATCAGTCTTTGTTATACTTTCTGGATTATCGTGTGCAAGATCCGATAGAACATATTTGTTACATCTAGTAGAAGCCATTGACGCTTTAACAACCGCCGCCATCTGTGCCTTCACATGCGCAACATGTGCCATTGTATCACGTGCCAACCGGATAGCCTCTACAACCTGCTCTAATAGACCTCCCATTGGATCCTTGAGAACCAAGTCCATTGCACGGTCTGTGAGTTTGAGCGTATCTGCAAGGTCGGTTGTGCCAGGAGCGAAGATGCGTTCAAGCGTAGTGACAATTTGGTCTTGGATAGAAATAGGAGGAAGATGAATATCTAGTTTTATCGCATCAACCCAATAGAAATTTGTTGTAGGACCAGGGCGTTGTAATTTGTATAATTTTTCATTACCCAATGACAAATAATAGTATAAATACCGGATATTACATTTGTCAGTCAATTTATTGACTAGCGTCATTGATCCAAGCGACCAGTAGCGGGTATCATTCCAACGTACATATCCAGCGTATGATCCGAATTTACTAATACTGATGGTATTTGCTTCTCGGTTATACTTATAATATGTTTTGGATGGATTTCTTCCACCGCTAACTACTGGATAAGGACCAGGATTTTCATCTTGTTCTGTAGGACTTAGATTTTGTCCAGGCAAAGCATCTACAATATCCCCCAACTTAATAATCGGATATTCAGAAGGACTTGTCATCACTGTTTCCACATTCGCCGTTCCCTTAATGTCGAGCTTCCAACCAGCTTCACGTATCTGGTCCATAGTAAGAGTACGAATGACCTTGTCCTCATCGCCGAGCATTACAACAGAAATTGTAGTCGTTGGTTTACCTTTAGTATAGATAAATGATATCGTTTCGATACCAGTGCCTTGCTCTTTAAATGTTCCTGCTGGATTAATAATAATCTTTTCCACAGAACATAGTTTCAGAAACCATTCTAGTATATAGGATTTTTCTAGAATTGACATACTCATCACAACACCCATTCTAGCACCGTCCTCGAGTACAACTGGAATAAGTTGAAAGAAGAGAAATGCACTTTCACTTTCGTTAGGAAATGGAATAGGATTCTTTACCGCAGGATTTACGATTACTTTCTTAACCATCTTTTTTCCTTTCTGTTCAAGGACAGTTGTGTAATAGGATTCCTTAAAGCTCGCAACGGTAGCACCAAAAGGCGGATTGGCAACACCGCCACCATACTTTTCACTAGTTACAAGAAGCACAAGGAAAGCATCCTCTTCGCGGATATGTGTTTCCATATTAGGAATAATGCCAAAGTTAATGAAGATATTCATTACACCTTCTGTATAAATATCTCGCTCAACCTCAATGCCATATAGATTGGCAAAAGCAGTATGCTTGTCTACCTTTTCCTCGCGCATGATATATGTAGCAACTTCTTGTAGAAATGAACACGAACCGCAATTTGTATCAATAATCATTTGACCAGATTTTGGCTTTACCTGCCCTACAACAGACTTGAGAACCGCACTCGGTGTATAGAATTGACCGAACGTCTTCGCAGTGCCTTTATTGAGGTCCTTCTTAAAATAAGTATATCCAGCATTTGAGTCATAATCTGTCAGCACTACAGAATTCATATCTTCAAATAAAGCAACGAGAAGTTTGTAATATTTTGCGGCTTTCTTCTCATCCTTCTCAATCGAGAACATGGCAAACTCTCGTGCTGTAAACAACGAACCGACAATGGATGTCTGAAGTGCGCGCCATAGCCTACGAAAGATATTACTCATAGTTTGCGGGTCGTTCTTCAGAGTAAGCAATGTGGCATAACTTATAGTAGTAAGTTTTCCTCCACTAATCTCATCACAATCTAGTGTCATCTGACCGTTGTTAAGAAGGCGAGGCAGGTGATAAATGAATAATAGATCCTGATAGATTTGGTCGCATAGACTTTGTTTATTCCAACTCTGAAGTCCATGGGCACGACATGTATTGCGTAACTTTAAGAGAAGGGTTTCCAACTTAGTTGTCGCAACTGGAGAAACTTCAGCAGATACTGTTACAGGTGCTGAAGGTGCGGTCGGCGTTGTATTTTTCTTACCACGAGGCATTTTGTGTATCAAACAAAAAAAAGAAAGAGCTGCCGTCAATTTTTAAACCGGTGCTTCATAATTAGCCCAGAACGAGTCTCCCCATATGTCACGTGGCATACCTGGCAGTTTTGGGTATTTGCCATGGAGATCAGTCCATCGGCGGTCAAAGTCCACCTCATCACCTATACACTCCTTTTGAAGAAGATTGTACATAGCATCAGGGTATTTGCCATATGATTTAATATTAATAGTAGAACCAGAACGGACAATTTCTGCCAAATCGTAGACAGACATCTTCCATTTTGCCTTAGGATTTGTAGGCATTTTTCGTGTAAGATGGGTTTCTACAGATGTGCGCAATGTTGTACGAGTATGTTCAAACACATTAATATGCCCTGCCTTCATCAGGTCTAGTAACTCGCCAGGCTGGCATTCCTGCCACTCCTCGCGATTTGTGAACAGCCCAATATAATCACGCCAATTAATCCAACCCACCTCCTTATATACATCTGATGGATCGTGAGGAATACCCTTAGGAAGCACATGGCTTTCACGATATTGATTCCAGGCAGTTTTAGTTTGACTTTCATTTGTAAATCGTGCCCAATTCAACCGCTTTGCCAGCTCGTGCATCCATAACCGAGCCTTAAAGAATGAATCCTTTGCCAAGTCAGCAGTAGGGCACGAGCCTAGAATAGACTGATCGTGTAGACGAGCGTTTTCATCTGGAATCCATATGCGTTCAGTTTCATCTATCTCGCTATCAGCACTTTTATCGCTATCGGAGTCAGTTCCATCCCCATCAGCAACCGCTTTGGGTTTAGGGACCCAAACAGTCTGCGAAATAGCCTGGTTAGGATCGTGGGATAGAATGATATTCTTAATAGTATAGCGCACATTGCGATAGTCATTCGTAGTGCGAATAGTTGAGAGTGTCTCATCCTCTTCAATCTCATACGCAAGAAACGGAATAAGAACACGGTGACATTTCAACGGATTTTTAGGGTCAAGACGGTTACCACGACCGACAATCTGCTTACAATCAATAGGACTGAACTTGTTATCAACAAATACAGTTGTATTTATAGCCGGCTCGTCAAAGCCCTCAATAAGGGTGCGGATATTACATAGGATACGAATTGTTGGACCTTCTATTGCCCTAAATGCATCCTTTACAGTTGTATTTACTCTACTTGATTGTCCTGAATGAACGGTTTCACAACTCATTGTAATCCCATCCATTCCCGCCATTTTCCATACAAGTTTGAAGACTACCTTAAAGAGGCTAGCACGACGCTTAGTTGTGTGATACGTTACAATCCGGTTGCTCCCAAAACGACGGATAGATTGAATAATCAAATCCGCAACAATAGCGTACCATAGAATAACATCAGGCGAGATAATGACATCGTCTTCGTCGTCACTGTCAATGGTCTCGGTCTCAATCGCATTTGTTAACGAGCGTGTAAGTCCATTCTCCCATTTTTTCAACTCGCGTAGAAAGTGGGTAAAAGTGTTTTCGGCTAGATTCAAATGCCGGCGCAACTCGACAATTAGTCGGCGAATCATAGGTCCGGTAGATTTAATACATACGACCTCAAATTGAGCAAGATATCCATTATCACGCCCAAAGATGTAATTGCGTTCAGCAAGGCAAGTCCCGTAAAGATGCTCTTGGTGCGACATGCCGGTGTGAACCGTCTTATCATTTTCAATAAGTGGAGTATTTTTAGGAGATGCCGTAATTGCAAGACGCCAACATGAACGAATATTCTCATCGGCTAGACCAAAGAGATTGCCTGATAGATCCACCTTTTTAGCAGATGGAACAAGGTGATGTCCCTCGTCAAATATAGTAAGGTCTACTACAGCATCCGTCATCTTCACAAGTGAATCATAGGTAGATATACAAATCCACTGACCACTTGTTGGAAGTTCAGAAAATCTATTCACGTGCACAATATTTCGGAATTCGTTAGAAATAGTGCCACAGCAAACAAAGAGTTGCGCACTAGGATATTTCCACGCAATGAAGTTTGTGAGCGTTTGTTCAATAAGTGTAACGCGTGGCACTACAAAGAATGTTGTATTTGCTGACAACTCAAGAATAAGTTCAAATGCCATGACAGTCTTTCCAAGCCCGCATTCAATTGACCAGTATCCACGTGATGCGCCCTCGACTAGAAATGCTTGCTTTGTACTCTGAATATCCTCAATTTGATAAGGACGAAGAGTCAGTCCTGAACGACTTTTAACTACAGGTGGGGCTGGTATATTACGACGGCGATATTCACGGAGAACTCCGTTAATTTCGTCGTTTGTGCGATATGAGGCGATGAAGAGATCCGTCTGTTTACGTTCTACAAGAACCTTCATAATATTTTCTAGAAACTGGGATTTGTTTGTGAAACGTATGCCTTCCTGTGTAGACGCATGGTTGAGATCAGTATCATCCTCTTCAGTCGATTCAACCTGTTCAAACTTCCCAAGCCAAGCCTTTTCAAGGGCTTCAACTGACTTTAAGGTAGTAGTATTTAGTTCAACCAGGAACCGAAAGCGAAATTGGTTATCACGCTGAGCGGCTGTGCCATAGTTTTTAAGGCGTTTGTAGGGATCGTCTGTCTGTCCACCTTTTGCAACACCACGTTCATAATCATTGTCGGTAGCCACAACATATAAGAAGGGCATCTTTGAGGTTTAAAAGATACTCTAAATGGATTTCAATTTTTAAGCAGCCTAAACCGTCCTCGCAATCTAACTATAATCTATGGACGATGATGCGGATTTCAACCTTGCTTACGATATAGAAGAGGAAATGCCACCCTCTGAAGATGATCCGGACTTTAACACAGCATATGATGTAATGCTCGCACTACCAAATAATAATCGTGCGGATAAAACACTATATTTTTTCCCAAAAAAGGCAACAAATCCAAATGGACCAACAAAAAAAGGATGCTCTACACGATTTTTAGATTCAATAGGAGTTACAAGATTTAAGTTTACTGGTTATTATATGAATATTGTTAAAAAATATTTAGCAGATCCTAGAATTAATGTAAATAAGTGTAAACCTTGCCGTGGTCAAACCGAAATAGGATTAGGTTGCCCGTCGTTATACCCATTCTTATTGTCTATATATAGAGGTAATATTGAAATAATAAAAGCATTATTAGCAACACCAGGACTCAAGTTGGATATATCGGACGAATATGGTATAACCCCTTTAGGAGTAGCATTGACTTGCCAAAACGATAATTATCCTAGAGACGAAATCGTCAATCTCTTAATGAATATAGAGGGCATTTCAAAAACATTTACATTTTTAGTAGAAAAGTCTAGGTTTTGTCGTCGTCCTCCAGAAATGGCGGGAGGTGTGGTAGATATAGAAACAAAATCGTATGTTGATGGTAAAGAAGTTCATTATATACGGGGTGCTGAACTGTTCCAGTCTGTCCAACAGCAAAATATACAAAATATTATAAGTCTTCTACAAGAGCCGATGATTGATATAAATTGTATTGTTGCCGATCATTTAGGAGTAGGCACTTTTCCTTTAGCAGAAGCGGTTAGGATTGATAATACAGAAATTGTCAAATTACTCCTAGCACATCCACGAATTGATGTAAATAATAAACTAGCGTGTGTAACCGATTGGAATTATTTTCACGATTTACAGTTTAATGTACCAACTGGTGAGACCGCAATCTATACAGCTGTAGAACAAGGAAATTTACAAATGGTATCCCTTCTTTTAACCCATCCATATATTAATATAAATCAAGGAAATATAAGTAAAACAACTCCACTTATGCGAGCGTGTATGCGTAATAATATAGATATTGTCAGACGTCTACTATTGGCGCCGAATATTAACATTAATCAAAAAGATTATAGAGGTAGAAGCGCCTTGACGCTTACAGGGTGTTACGATTTAGAACATATTACAGAACATATAAAAACTGTTGAAGATATTCAGACTATTTTATTATCGCATCCAACAATGGAGCGTTCGGCAAGCCGTCAACTTCTATCAAGTAAATGGCTACAACAAAAAGCGATTGCAACTATGATTAAAGTAATAAATCCAAACTTTATAAAGAGCATTCTTCAACTAGAAACAGACAATCCTAGAAAGTTAAAAACTGCACAACACAAGGCATTATTATTTGCGATTGAGCATTCTCTACCGCATATTACCACTCTTATGGACGACAGAATTAAAATTTACCGTCTGCTACGAACTGCGATTCAGACTCATAAAAATACAGCTGTAAAGTTTTTAATTAAGACTATGTCTATCAAGAGTCTGAAAAAAACATTTGATTGGATACATACAAAACAGTATGCGGGAAAGGAGAAATTTAATTGTGCCGCAGCAGAGATTCTTGAGAAAAGAATACAGATGTTAAGTGAATTTAGATCGCTTACTGAAATGGACTTGTTTGCAACTCATTTGCGAGTATTGCCGGTGGATGTTCAAAAAATTATAGCAAAAATGTTAATAAGGGATTAAATATTACTGTTTAACCACCTCAACCCCCTTCTCCGCCAACTCTTCATTCAACCGCTTAATCTCCCGCTTCAACGCACGTATGGCTAGGACATCCACGGGATTGGACTGGCTATAGCGGGACTCCAACCGCAATAGCATCTTCTCTAGCTCCTCAATACGTTTTTCAATATCCATCTGTGGTGGACGTTGAAAAAGAATAAACTATTAACTCAATTTTTAAACAACAACACCTGAATCTACAACGACCTTGGATGCTGCGGGTGCAACTACAGCAGCAGGTGGCGCAGAGCGACCGTGGACGACCGCGACTACCGCGGCGATCACCGCGGGTAGGCAGATGGCAATGCCGACCATCGCATAGCCACCGTTCGTGTTACCGGTCGCCCAGAGCATGAAACCGGCAACGATGAAGCCGAGCCAGCTGAGGACGCTGAGAAATGCAAGTGCGGTCATCTGAGGAGACATAGGGGCTGATACAACTGCGGAGGTAGCAGAAGAGTTACGGGCAAATAGGGGGAGTAGAGCGGCAAGGACAGCGGGGAGGCAGATGGCAATACCGACCATCGAGTAGCCACCGTTCGTGTTACCGGTCGCCCATAGCATAAATCCAGATACAATGAAACCGCTCCAGCTCAGCGTGGAGAGTAGCGCAACAGCAGTCATAGCAGGGGAAAAGGCTGATAGAGACATTTCGCCAAAAGATATGGGTGAATCGGATACCGTAGTAACGGCGTCAATTTTGTTCCGATTTTGTGCTTAAAAATTGATAAATTTGTAGTAATTACTACTATTCGGCTTCAGGCTCTAGTGTGTTTTCATGGTCAATTATAATATAATCACTTAATATTGATGGACTATGATTATCAAGGTCAAGTAGCCACTCTAATTGTTTATAAAGGTAATCCTTAATTTCATATGGAGCGAATGAATTACTGTCACGTATACTAAATAAAGCACGAACCGATGCGTTTAGCGATTCCATTATAGTCTGTACAAGTTTTTTCTGAATAATAGGATGTTCGTTATTTAGCATATGTCCTAGAGCAGTATTTATATGATCATATATATGAATTCGCATTCTAGGAGTTAGACCAAAGCCAGGCGTAATAAGATAAGCGTATTCGGTGGGGTTATTTGTAATTTGCGCATCTAGTAACATATTCAAATCTAACATAAATAGATTATACGCCATACGTGTAATATGAATAGGTAATGACATTTTATAATTTATACTAAAAAATAGGGTTTAGACTAAAAGTAGATTACGAATCTAATCAATCTACTGACTAATTGTTAGAAACCCAGCCTTACTTCTTCTGCCAACCACCACTAAATCCACTTCGTGAAGTCCTGTCACGACGAACCCCGCGCCCATACCCAATATCATCGGTGAGATTATTCTCCCACGCACTTGGCGCCGAGCCTCCTCCACAAGTATGACTGAGAGTACGACAATGAAAGCAATCACATCCCTGCGTATGCGATGCTGCTAGTTGGCAGCGTTCGCACACTACGCCAGATACACCATTGCCTAGGGCAATAAGACCATTCTCAATTGCGAGTTGTCGCTCATATTGCCGATGTTGTTCCAAAAGAATAGCCACCTTACGCATTTCTTCCTCTTGGCGAAGTCTTTCCTCCTCTTCTTCTATCTTATCGAGTCTCCTTTGAAGGAGTTGTAGTTGGGCACCTGGTCCAAGTATTGGTGGTGGAGGCTTTGGTGTAACTTCTTCGAGTTTATTTTCTAGAGATTCTAAATGTGCCAATATTTCGCTCTTTTTTAGTTTACCTTCAAGGGCTTCTAGTTGTAATTGAAGCGATGATTTTGTGTTCATTTTAATTAGTTAGTATGAACACAAAAAGAATTCAATTTTCTACATAAATAGCTTGATACGATCGGTAATTGGCTTACGACAAGTAGGACAGTCGGTTAGTTTAGGCGCACAGTCCTCACATGTTACATGCCCGCAACGAAACGCAATTCGTTTAGGATTTTCAATACAAATATCGCATATATTTATAGTGCTTGAAGATACATCGTTCGGTTTATTTTCAAGTGGAAGATTGGCTAATCTAGCCTCAAGTTCTACTATACGATTCTGAAGGTGAGGTCTAGGTCTAGGTTGAGGTCTTGGCGAGACAATTGGATAATATGTTAGTTGATTTTCCAAATAATTAATATGGCGTTTAATATCTTGAACGCTTATAGAATTCATTGTACAAAAGAAATCTAAATGATTGTTAAACTCTTTATTGTTAAAGACAGATATATTATTAGGTTTATATCTATTAGGCTCTAAATCCCTGTCATATTCGTCTAGTATAGAATCTTGAAGTTCAGACAAAGTATATTGAGGATATTGATAAGAAAGGTGTTCAGGCATTGTTGAAAAATACAGATTGTCCCATATTTAATCAATTTTTAGATTACATGCCCCGTTGTGTCCGTCCTGCTGCCTTATCAGCCTTCCATTCCTCATAAAGTTTAGATAATGGATACTTGTCAATAATTACTTCCTTTGTTTGAAATGGTAGTTTAACAACTGAGGCAATAAAGATATGATCTAGAATATTGTCATCGGGTCCGCAAAGGGGAAGCATACCAAATGTTTGTGAAATATTTTCAACTACAACATTTTTAAATTTAATACCTAGTGTATCACACTCTATATAATTATTTCCAACCGGAATTTGAGTTGGCAATGGCGATTCGGTAGCTTGATTAGTACGAATAGGAACAAATGTAATTGACTGAAATGTGTTATCTACAGTATAGATAAGTTCATTTGCTGAGAACTGATTACCAAATTTAACATCATTATTTACTATTATTCCTTCATTTGTAAGAGGGCACAGTTGTTCCATTTTTAACTCAGGTGTAGCATTAGAATAATGTCCATTACCGACCCATGCATAACATTCTCCATTATTCTTGAATAGTGATTGAAATGCTGTACGAGGTAAATTCATAGGATGCTTCATATGAAGAATAGTTCCAAGTAGAGATGGATCCCATCGCACCAATTCCTTGGGAGTAAAATCAGGATCAATCTCCTTCTCCTTGAGAACCGCCTTAAGTGCCGCAATCTGCGCTTCAATCTCTGCCCGTGACGCCATTGTTTAACTGGTGAAAAAGTATCAACAAAGACAATCAATTTTTGAATTAAGCACTACGCCGAGTCCGCCCCGCTACCTTATCTGCCTTCCATTCCTCATAAAGCACTGAAAGTGGATATTTATCAATAATAGTCTCTTTTGTTTGAAACGGATATTTTACAACTGAAGTAATGTAAATATGGTCCAGAATATTATCATCAGGCCCACATAGACGAAGATAACCTAGTCCATTTTTGAACTTTATATCAAATGTATCCAAAGGCACTAGATTATTCAGATTTTTCCACCGATAATCCTGTCTATGTCCAGGACCAAACTCTTCGCCCTTAGTTTTACACCAAAATGGAATTGATGTCATTGCTGCAAAATCATTATACTTATTATACAGAAGAACATCGTAATAAGTACTGCCTCCGCCAGTGATACTATCATTCACATCTATTCCATCTATGGATAAAACAACAAATTGCTGCATGTAAGCTTCAGGATTACAGTTTTGAAAGTTATATGATATATTTTTAATATCTCCATAAAGTTTATCTGGCTCATCCACACTTACATTTTTAAATATGTACTGGAATGCTGTACGAGGCAAATTCATAGGATGCTTCATATGTAGCATAGTTCCAATAAGTGATGGATCCCATCGCACCAACTCCTTGGGCGTAAAATCAGGGTCAATCTCCTTTTCCTTGAGAACTGCCTTGAGTGCCGCAATCTGCGCTTCAATTTCAGCCCGCGTTGTCATTACGGCGTTATGCCAATAAGCATAACTGCGTAGTAACTCTCAATTTTGTTAGAAATCTCAAGACCGCTCCAACACAATCGGGTTTATTGTAACCACACTCATATTACGCCTATTTATTGTAATGTAAACCGCGCATAC
>Ga0214164_1001545_pt1 | contig 12898 bp, 7 predicted proteins | sample TroBogepilimnion_13_FD_153003 | JGI IMG/M metagenome (GOLD analysis project Ga0214164, IMG submission 153003) | Freshwater microbial communities from Trout Bog Lake, WI - Practice 03JUN2009 epilimnion v4 | ecosystem: Environmental > Aquatic > Freshwater > Lake > Epilimnion/Euphotic zone ...
ATAGTGCCGATGTTGCTTTAGCAAATACTGTATTGAAGTAGTTACTTGAACTACCAATATTACCTACCGAATTGGCATTTGAATTAACAATATTTCCTACGATAATTGTACCAGTCCCGACTGATAAGTTACCACCGGTAATATTTCCAGTAGCTGAAATTAATCCAACGGTTAAAATATTACCACCGGTTACATTACCAGTAAAACTTGCGCTAGCAGTACTGGTAATATTAGCACCTCCCATTGCCAGAGTGCTATTACCCCATGATGCATAACTTGGTATAAACGAATGACGATCCCAAGTGCCATTTGTAGTTCCGTTAGTTAGCAATATAACTTCAGTTTGGCCACCTGATGGTATTGTAGCAAATAAGGTAGTACCATCATTGTAATAAATGTATACTGGTTGTGAATTATTAGCATTAATTGTGTATATGGTACCAACCGATAATGTAGTAGCATTTGGTAGTATGATGTTTTGACTTTCTGACCCAGATACATATTGCACAGCGGGAGAAACTGCTGTTAATGTAACATTAGATGCGCTGCTGGTAATAGTAGAAAGAGCTGTTATAAAATTATTGGCACTTACAAGCACACCGATAATATTGCCAGCAGCACTTATATTACCACCAGTTACATTACCCGTAACAGAAACAACAGCGCCTAAATGACTTGATCCTGTTATTGTACCAGTTGAGCTAATTAATCCAGCTGTTAGGATATTACCACCTGTAATATTAGCTGTTACAGCTAAACTACTTAATGTGCCAACACTAGTAATATTAGCTTGAGCATTGCCAGTTACTGTAGACGCAGTAGTAGCAGATCCTGCCGAAGTTGCGTAAGTTGCATTAGCTACTGTGCCCGTTACATTGGCACCAGTAATATTAGTTAATGATGAGCCATTACCAATGAGATAGCTACCTGTTACATTACCAGTTGCACTTACAAAGCCACCAGTCAATAAGTTGCCTGTAACAGTATTACCAGTAACAGATAAATTTGTTAAGGTACCGATACTAGTAGCAACTACGCCGGTTAACGCTGACCCATTACCTATAAAATAATTGCCCGTAATATTTCCACTAGCACTTACTGCGGTTGCTGTAATGTTACCTACAGTTATGTTACCATTGGCATTTTGTGTTATGATTGGTGCGCCACCGAAACTTAACGTAGTGGCATTGGCAGTAATGTTAGATCCACCGATATAGATTGTGTTACCACTAATCCACAAATTGCTCCAACGATTAGTACTGTTACCTAAACTTTGTGTGTTATTGCCATTTGGATTTAAATTACCCCATAATGTAGTTTGTGCGGAACTAATGTCAAATACATTCGATCCACCAACTGCCATGTAAATCTCACCACCTGGTGTAGAAATATTAACTTGACTTGTGCCACTTTGAATTCTCGTAGCTACAACATTACCTCCACCCACGTTGGTAATATATGTACCATCGCCATAAATGTAGCCTGTACCAGAATCAACTACTAGGGCTCCTGTGATGTTAACGTTAGCAGCCGTGTTATCCACTGTTACCATAGCATTGCCACTGGTATTCATTAAACTAGTGACAGTTACCGTAGTTGTAATTTCACGCACGTCAATCGTATCACCAACTGCCGGAGCTTCCGTAAATGTTAATACACAAGACGGATAAACTCCACTTACCGCATACGCAGTAGTTGGGATCTGCACCACGCCGTTAATTGTAACGATACAAGAATTGGTAGTCTGACTTGAGCCTAGGGTAAATGTAACAGTTGATCCGTCACCGTTAAATTGTTCATTTTGAATAACAGTAAATGGTGTACCACCTACCGCTGTCCATTCAGTCCCGTTCCAAACTTCACATTGTGAATTTGTACTGTTGAAACGTAACATACCGGTAGTGGGAGTAACAGGACGCTGTGCAACGTTACCAACCGGAATTAACATACTGTCGGTAGAATTAACTGCTAACGTAGCACCCGTAACAATTAAATTACTACCAATAGAAACAGCACTAGTAGTACCATCGACATAAACTAAATTAGCTACACCACCATTAATAGCCACTGATGTAGTGCCGGTTGTGCCAATATTTAATAAGCTAGTTGAACTTGTTACAGATGGGGTAATCAATTGTGTAGTTGCTGTTACATTTCCAGTACCGTCTACAGTTAGTGGATATGTACTTGTATAAGTATCGTAAACACGGAAACCATGTGTAGAGCTACTTTCTCCAAAAAACTGCGTCTGCATCCAGAATTGTGTGGCACCATCACCTGCTATACCAAATGCCCAATTTGTATCAGTTGAATTAGGCGTAATAAAGTTAGGCTGAACATAGTTACCAGCTTGCCCAACCAAATTGACCGGAAGTAATAGATTACCATCATTTCCTAGTGTAGCTGTCCCGCCCACTGACTCAAGATGTGCACCGCTACTGTTGACCCAAACATAACTTTGATTATTATAATTTATTTGTGCTAATTCATTCTGCGAATATAACTGAATTCCATTATTATTCGCATCATTAATAGTTTGTCCGCCCAAATTAATATCTGATCCAACATCAATATTGCCAACTGTACTGATACCGGTGTCGTAAAATGTAGCAACTACACTGGAGCCGGCGCCAACAGCAATTATTAAATTACCATCTGGTGTAGCGATATTAGCATAGCTTCCACCATTACTGATCTTAGTTGATGAAACATTAGCAGCATTAATGTTACTGATATATGCGCCATCACCAAACAGATATTGACCAGCGCCGACATTACCAGTTGCAGTAATTGTCACAGCAGAAATAACATTAGCACCAGTAATATTACCCTGTGGTCCGGTAGTTGTAAAGTTAGCAGCAACTACATTTCCACTGGTACTTACGTCTCCAGTAGCATTAACATTGGCAACATTGTTGATAGAATAAGCATTCATATCAACATCCTTGTTAAATTGCCATCCACCTGTGCCGAAATTAGCTACTTCTTGATTGTTTGCGTAGAACTGAACCACGCCATCGGCAGTACTAAACATACCAGTATCGTAACCGCCATCATTTTGGAAACTATATCCAGTGTTGCCAGTACCGCCTTCGGCAGCTAAGAATATACCGCCAACTACACTGGTATCTCCTGTAATTGCACCGCTGGCAGAAATAACAGACCCCAATAAACTTAATCCTGTTACGGATCCTGTAACACTCAAACTATTGCCGGTTGCATCGCCAATATTTGGAGTTACTAAAGGAGCATTAGCTGGAATATAAAGTTGATTACTGCCATTTACACCGATTGTGCTGCCATCATATAAAACATTGAATGTCGTACCAGTTAATGATAATGCGTTACCAGCTGTATATGAACCAGCTTGTGAGAATTGTGTCCAAATATAGAAAGTTGTCCCCACAACAATTGGATCACCCGGACTTGTTGGAGTATTTGTACTTGACCAACCAGTCAATTTATTAACCGAACCGTCAGTAATAAATGTATAAGCACTATACATCAGTGCAGGAGTATCGTCATCAATTGTACGTGTCAGCACCAAAGCAGATCCAGGACTTCCTGCTGTAGTAACCGAGTAGATACCGTTATATGCTGCCGAAGGAGTTGTTCCGTCAGTTGGAGCAACTTGTGGTTCATCCTTAATCAACACACGCATACCTGTTGTCAATAATACAGTATCAATAGTGACATTACCCACAGTATTAAATGTAATAGTTGCACCGACACCAGCTGTGCCGTTATTGTATGTATAAGCAAAACCAGTAGATGTTAAAATGTTGCCAGTAGTAGCCGTATTACTAGATGCTTTAACCTGTAGCCCGTTGGCAATACTGTCAACGTATTCTTTATTAGCCACATCAGTTGGATTAACTGGATCTGGAACGTTTGTAATCCAAGTATTACCAGCATTAATATTTCCTGTTACACTAAATTGCAATCCTGCATATGTACTAGTAACAATAAGTGTATTACCAGTCAGCGCATTACCAACAAAAGTTTGATTTGTTATAACATTACCAGTAGCACTTATTTGTGCATTGGCAAATATGTTTGCTGCGGCGATATTACCCTGTACACTCACTGGGCCGGTAAAATTAACGCCGGTATCATAAAATGTTGCTACAGTATTTGAACTTGCACCAATAGCAACTATAAGATTTCCGTCAGTGGATGCTATATTAGCGTAGGAATTGCCATTTTTAAGTTTAGTTGTTGATACGTTAGCACCATTAATATTACTGATGTAACTACCATCACCAATAAAATAATTTGCTGTTTGAATATTACCAAGTGCGCTTACATCACCAGATGATAATATATTAGCACCATACACATTACCAGTAGCAGTTAATGTTGTTGATGCAATTACATTAGCACCAGTTATATTGCCACCAGAACCTGTTGTGGCAAAATTGGCACCATATACATTTCCAGTAGCACTTATATTGTTTACTGAATTGACATTGTTGGCAGTAACTGTTCCCGTTACATTTAACTCACTTGTTACATTGCCACTTAAACTTAAACTATTACCATTAAGTGCATTATTACTAACAACGTTACCCAATGCCGAAACATCAGTTAACGCAACAACATTACCAGCTGTGGCTGTTCCTGTTACGCTGATATTTCCAGTAAAATTTACACCATTGTTATAAAATGTTGAAACTAATGTGTTACCAATGGTAACCACCATGTTTCCGCCAGCAGTTCCAATATTAGCCGAACTGTTTCCGTTGCTGATATTACTTACTTGTGTAATAATTCCTGTTAATTGACTACCATTACCAAAATAGTAGTTAGCGGTTATGTTTCCGGTAGCACTGATTTTGCCAACTGTTGAAATATTCCCACCGGCAATATTTCCAGTTACATTTAAATTGGTTGTTACATTGCCATTAAGAGATACGTTACCAGCGGTTAAATCGCCAGTTACATTGGCATTGCCAGTAATTAAATCAGCATAGCTGAGTATAGTGATATTTGTGTTGTCACCTGCACCTGAACTTGTGTAAACTGTGACAAATGATTTTAAGCTCTCGTCCCAGACAAAAGCAATATTGTTTGATGTGCCTCGTTGACCAATATAACCAATATCAACAGTAGGGGTTCCTGTTTGATTGTTAGCCAGTAATAATAACGGGTCTTCAATTGTTATATTTGTGGTATTAATAGCTGTTACATTACCAGTAACACACAAATCACCTTGGACTGTTAGGTTTGAACTGTAGACAAAATTGTTTGCCAACAGATTCGATGTTATTGAGTATGGTTGTATTTTAGCATTCGCGTCAATACCAAAATAGGTATTACCCGAAATCGCATTGGTAATTTGATTATTATTAATTCTGGTTAATGTTCCGCTCACAATGGTCTCCCTGACTACGTTATTTAGCCAAATTTGGTAATCAGGTACTACTGGGTTGAATTAGTAACCGCCGGTTAATCCGGTACGTTTCCATGTGTTTGATGCTGTACAAACGTAGATATAATTGGAATCCCAACATATTTGTCCCACGGTTCCGGGATCATTTGCTGCTTTTGTTTGCTGTGGTGATGTTAATAATCCACCAATGGTTACGTTACCAGCAGCACTTACCGGGTAATTGACATTAAATGAGCTATCAGTCATGGTGGCAAATAAATTATTCGCTGTGGTGAACTGAATGTTACCTGATGGTGTAATATTTACCACGCTATTACCCGAATAATTAGATAACGAGCTTATCGAAGTAAGGTACGTGATAAATCTAATGTCAATGATATCTGATGACATTGGAATTTGTGAGAATGTGATTGTATCACCGGTAACAGTATAGGATAAGGTAGGTACTTGATTCACACCGTTAATTGCGACTAAAATTCCTGCTGCGGTTGATGGTTGAACTAACAAATATGAGTTGGATACACCATCTGGTGTGATCTGCTGATCTACAATTGTTCCTGGAGTTATAGAGTTACCACTTGTTACCCAGGCCGCGCCGTCCCAAGTTTCAATACTATTTGTTATAGTATTAAATCGTGTTACCCCTATTGGGGGACTTACAGGACGTTGTGATGTATTGCCTGCAGGTATACCAATGCCACCAGAGCCGGCAAATAATATTAAATTACCATTACTATCGGTACTGGTAAACGTTGTATTCACAATACTAATATTAGCAATGTTAACATTTCCGCTTACTGACATAGTACCTGAAACTTTAACTCCGGTGGGAGAAAATACTGCTACATTACCAACTGTGCTAACTGATATTGTCACATTTGCATTGGCAGTGGCAATATTTAAATTACTTCCGCCATTTACTACGTTGGAAACTGATGTAATGATCCCTGTTAATTGGCTTCCATTACCAAGTATAAAGTTGCCAGTAATATTACCAGTAGCTGAAACTAACCCACTAGTTCTGAGATTACCGCCGGTAACATTACCAGTAGCCGAAATTAATCCATTCGCAGTTATATTTCCAGAAACTGAGATAGAAGATAACGTTATAGAATTTGACCAAACTCGTGTATTATTTGTTGATATTGTCAAAATACTATTATTAGCGCCGGGACCAAGATTAGGCTCAGCCTGACCCAATGCTAAAAATTGATATCTATCAGCAGTAAGATTAGCGTACGGTACTACCTGAGCCCGCCCACTAAGAAGTTTTGTATGGTTTATTGACATATTATGCTGTTAGTGTTTCTAAGTAACTTAAAACTAACTGCCCACTGGTGTCGTCACTTGAGGAAAGTTGCAATTGGTCTCCGTATTGCAGAATTAATCTACCGGTAAGAATACTCGCAGCATCATCGGCTGGGATACTGTAATTATTAATCAATGATGTCGAAGCTGCTGATCTAAGTATGCTAGCAGAAATTTGAATAGTATCAACGCCTGTGTTACTAACCTGCGCCAATAATACTACAGTAGCATACCCTAATGGAGGAGTATAAACAGTTGTTGTTGTAGTAGTAATATTTGCTAAAGTTGTTTTAAATAAATTTAATGCGCCTGACATAATTTTTCCTTGTTCTTACTTGTTAATCGCCTGATATAGCTAAAATATACGGTGTCATTTGAGCAAATAAACTTTTATAAAAAGCATCGCCTGTGATAGTTGCAGTTGCTTGATTAACAATAAATCCATCGCCTACTTTAAAGTTACCTTTTTGATCTGTACTTGTATACGTTACAACTCCACCACCAGTTTGTACCACTTGATTAGCTTCAATAGGAATACCACCATATTGCGGCAATGCTGTAAGTGTATTAGTTCCAGCTCCTACATATTCAAATGTATGCGCCGAAGCAATGATACTACTGCGAGTATAAAATGACACTCCGGTACCTGGAGCAGCATTTCCTAAATATGTTTGTTGTACAATAACTCGCCAAGATACCGCATCAACTGGCTCAATAGTATCAATGGTATAATATTCTGGATCTCCGTCTATTAACACAACGGTATTAACATGAGGTTGACCATTGGATAAATTATTAATTACAAAACTTCCTTGGAATTGGCTTACAATATTTCCAGAAGTTTGGAGTGGACCAACACCTTCTGCCCATAACCCATAATTACCAATAGAACAATCTGATCCGTTAAGCGTACAAAATGCGCCAGATTCAACTTTAATTCCAACATCACAAGCTATTGTATAAATGTTAACTAATTGACTGTATCCAGAATTTAGAATATGTATTCCGTATCCATTTTGATTAATAATAGTAAAGAAACCAACAATCATGGCCTTGGTTCCATTACACTTTGCACCATCAATATATACAGCAGTTCCTGTAGTAGTGCTTGATGTTATATTTTGAATATACGGACTAACATAAGCTGTAGTTACAGTATTTGGGTCATAGCTAAATGCTTTGCCTGTATAATTTTTAACAGTTATACCCCATACATATGTACCACCGGTCATATAAAACATATCACTAGATGCTACTTGTGGAATAATAGCTACATTTCTCAAATTATCGCCCATTAAGGCTGTATTTGGCGGAATAGTAATTGGCATACTTTCAGTGTACGTCCCGGGCGCGACATGAACCGATACGTTACCACCACGCAACGACGCCATATTCATGGCACCTTCAATTGTCAATAATGGAGATGTCAATCCACCTGAATTATTATCATTTCCATTTTTCGCTACGTAAATTATGTTAGCACTGGCAGAAGTAACATTTATATTAGCATTAATATTTTGCGCAGTAATGTTACCAGAAACACTAAGATTTCCACCCAGTGCTAATAAATTTGTATTTGTGTTAAATGTTAAATTGGCATTGCCACCAAACAATCCATTGGCATTAAATTGAATAGCTGTATTCGGGCCAGACGGTGGAGTGTTAATATTAGCATAAGCCGTAATAGGAGCGCCGGTTGAAGTAACACTATTACTAGTTTGCCAAGCATTAACACCAACATCAAACCGTAATCCAGCAAATGTGGTAGGACCCGTTTGTCCTAGCAATCCCATATCTGTGAGCGAGCCGGTATTGTTAGCAGCTACGGTTATAAAAGGGCTAACAGAAACTGAAGGCACGTTATATGTTACGTTTCCGGTAAAAACTGTTTGCGCATTGACTGTAAAAATGCCGTTGCCGGCAGGAGTTCCAACATTTAATGTATAATCAGTGTTTATATTCTTAACCGAAGCCATCAGATCGAATCCTTTTTATTATTTATGCTGATATTTAAATGATCGACACATAAAAAATCCCCCGGTATTATCGGGGGATTGAGGTAAAACTACTTGCTTTATCTACGTTGGACTCAGCTGTTATAATTACGATGTGTAATTAGCAACTTGTGCCAATGTTAAGTTACCGGTAGTGTTAGTCCAGGTAACTGGATCAGCACCTGATTTAACAGTTGTTGATACTGCTTGTGTAAATGTAAGACCACGTGTGTTACCAGCAGTAGTAACAATGTTAGCCCCGCCCAGTGTTGACGACAATACAAAAGCATTTGCCGAATTAGTACTAATAACAAAGTAATTTGTTGGGTTAGCATATCCAGAAATAGTACCACTACCAGTTAATGTACCGGCGATAGTTACCACCTGATTAACAACGATATTACCAGCATTAGAAGTAAATCCGCCAGAAGTATTGGCAATTGCCACGTTAGCCAATACAATAGGAGTTGTTTCACCAGCTACGAAGAAGTTAACAGCATAACGAGTATTTGTACTATCCCAAATATACTTGTTAGTTAAACGACTTGCGTAAACTGTTCCACCATTGGCACTAAATGCCATGTTCATTTGTCCAGCAACTAAATTAGCTGAAATATCAGCAACTAATGTAGCCTGTCCGCAATCACTTGCTGTTCCTGTACCTGATCCTGCGCCAGTAGCAGTAAAAACAGCACCAACTTGTGGATTAACACCAGCACCAATTGCTGTCCAATTAGTATCACCTAATGTAAGAATTTGGTATGAAAAACCAGCGGTAAATGAACCTGCATTAACTGAATTTTCACCAGATACTAGATATTTTGTCTGACCTTTTTGTGTTATAATGTAAGCAGCACCTTGCTGTCCATTAACATTGGCTGTAATTTTAACTACAGGATATGTACTTGTAGCAATACCAGCATTGGCACCACCAACTACACCTAAAAATTCACTAGCAGTCATTCCAACTGGAATTACAGCAGTATTTGGATCTAAACTCGAAAAGCTATTGAAACCAACGTCAGTCGGAATTGAATTATTCAATTTTTGAATTTTTAATGGACGGCCCATGGAAATCTCCTTTGTTTTGAGCTGAAGGTTCTAGCCTTCTACGGGGGGATAAAACCCCATAAAGCATCGTGCTTGTGCTAATATTTATTGATTATCAAGTTTTTTAAACAACACACTAAATGACAGTAAATATCCGCATGACTCCTGACGAACTAATAGCACACGGTAATAATTTCCGCTCAAAAACTGAGCCCGAACGAGCACTGGCTTGTTACGCACAAGCATTTATACAAAACCCTAGAATGGGGGCAGCCTACAATAATTACGGCAACGTAGTTCGAGAAATGGGTTATCCTGAACAAGCGATTGGGTTCTTACTTAACGCAATTGCAATAGATGATCAGGATACAGTGGCGCAATTCAATCTTGCAGTGGCATATTTGCTGTCGGGAGATCTTGAACGTGGGTGGCGACAGTATGAAAAACGCTGGAGCTTTGAACATTTAGATGGTAAATTACCAAAATTTCCTAAACCTCGATGGGAAGGACAGGATTTAGCTGGCAAAAGTATACTTGTCACAGGCGAACAGGGGCACGGAGATAATATACAATTTTGTCGCTTTGCCGAACAGCTGGTACAAGCAGGTGCGACAGTATACATCAGTGTAGATAACAATTTACGACCTTTATTTTTGGCATCATTCTTAAATGCAGTAACTATTTTAGCACCAGAAGATCTACTTCCAGAATTCGATTATTGGACGCCAATCATGAGTATACCTGGATTTTTAGGTATTACATATGCAAATTTACCATACAAACTACAGTATCTTAGTCCCAGTGCAGCAACAGTTCAAACTTGGGCTAAAAGATTGGGTCTAAAGAAACGGTTAAGAGTAGGATTTTGCTGGAGTGGGCGCAAGGACAGTTGGATTAATCAACACAAAGCGGTACCTTTTGAGAAAATGTTAGGCTTAATACAACGAAATCCTGAATATGAATGGCTTAATCTTCAAGCTGAATGTAGTGCTGAAGAAGAGGCCGAATTGGTAGCAGCCGGAGTAACTGCATATCCAGCTAGTATTGGTAATTGGGATGATACCGCAGGATTAATGCAACATCTTGATGTTGTGATCGCAGTAGATACTTCGGTAGGACATTTAGCAGGTGCTATGGGCAGACCGTTTTGGTTGCCGCTTAATAAGTTTGGACAAGATTGGCGTTGGCTACTTAACAGGAACGATAGTCCTTGGTATGGATCATGCCGTATTTTCCGTCAACCTACAATTGGCAACTGGGACGATCCACTTGAACAAATTCACAATAATTTAAAACTGTTTAAGATTTAAGCAGTATATGAGCCTGAGGCTGTAAATTTAATAATTGTATTTGCTCCGGATGTGGTAACTGTAGGTGAGCCGGTTGTTGTTCCTGAATAAAATGAAGTTGGCACTGACAATATAACTACCCCTGATCCACCGCCAGCACCAAAATATCCACCATCACCTGCGCCGCCGCCGTTTCCTGTATTAGGAGCACCTGCGGAACCATCACCGCCTAGTCCAGTGCCACCTCTCCCTCCGGCTGCATACGTAACGGAAGAGCCTGTAATTGATGAAGCTAACCCAGCACCAGCGGTTGGTTTACCACCTCCACCACCTGCTCCGCCTCCACCACCTGCGCCGCCTCCATCACCGCCTCCACCTGCATTTCCTTGCCCAGCAATCCCGTTACCGCCTGAATATGGCCCGCCTATTGCGCCACCACCACCAGATCCACCACTGCTACCATTATTTGCAGTTCCGCCGTTACCTCCTGCAGTTGATGTCAATCCAAACGCTGTGCTATTTCCTCCGCCGCCGCCAACAATAAATGTGTATACTGTACTAGGCAATAATGTTGTTGATCCAGTTAACATACCGCCTGCACCACCTCCTCCTCCATTATTAGTGCCCCCACTACCACCTCCAGCGACGACTAAATAGCTAACTGTATATGAATACGGGGGTCCACCAACTAATGTGGTACCTGCTGGGCCTATTCCAAATGCTACACCTGGTCCGATTGATATTGGCATGATGCTTCCTAAAGTCTTTTATTATTGTAATAATTATGATACGGTCGATGCTACAGTAACCGCGCCCCAGGTATTGGCAATATAGTTAGTTTCCGGGGGATAGTAAGTAACCACAGTCGCCGGTGCTGATCCGAAACTAATTCCAGTTGTTGCACTACCACCTGATATCGCACTTCCGTTGGGATCACCATTGTCATACCACGTGGAAGTTAATGTTAATACTCCGCCACTTACAACAGCACTAACATCAACATAATTGGCAGAGTAAGCTGTACCGTTGTCAAATTGTTTGTATAATACAGTAGGGCTAGATGTCAGTTGGGCAAATCCTGTGCTGGTGGCTAGAGTTGTTGGGGTACCTGTACCACCAATTAATGTGGTGCCAGTATAATTTGTACCGGATAAGGTTTTGCTTGCGCCTGTACTGGTTAGATAAACAGTACCACATACGGTATTGACAAAACTATTCCATTCTGTGTCGGTCGTAGTACCTGTTGACGTTTTGCTAAATTGAATTTTTATCATTCCCCCGGCATTGAAGAAATATGTGGCGGCTGTTGTGTTGGCAAAAGTTACTGTATTAGTAAATGTAATTGTCCAGGCATTTGTTCCTGTACCGGTACCTGTTGTCTTACTGGCAGTACCAGTCCAACCGGTAAACTGTGTTCCTTGCGCATATGCATTGGCTCTATTGGTGTAACAGCTACCGATATCAGCTGCAATGTTGGCCAGTATATTAATTTGTCCACCTGCTACAGGATTGGTTCTGGATGTAATCACTGTATTTTGGTGGTTGGCCATGGCGCTAATTGTAGAATTCAATGAGGCCCATTGTGTTGCTGTTACTGTGGCACCTACCGACAAAGTTGCTAACGCTGTTTGCCCGTATGCCGAATTCCATGTAGCATTGACGTTGCCGCCCGATGTGGTTGATACAAACCCGTTATAATCTGTGGCTTGTACTTGTCCACCCAATGAATAAGTCATTTTCGTTCCTTGTTAGTATCGTTTATTTAGTGCTGATGTGTGATGATCTTTTGGATAATAGTATTTATATTAAAAGTCAACAAAAAAGCACCTTGCGGTGCTTTTTTACAGTTATCACCGTGCCAACAT
>Ga0214164_1001546_pt1 | contig 12898 bp, 10 predicted proteins | sample TroBogepilimnion_13_FD_153003 | JGI IMG/M metagenome (GOLD analysis project Ga0214164, IMG submission 153003) | Freshwater microbial communities from Trout Bog Lake, WI - Practice 03JUN2009 epilimnion v4 | ecosystem: Environmental > Aquatic > Freshwater > Lake > Epilimnion/Euphotic zone ...
CTTTGGTTCATCTTTCGTGTTTGTTGTGTGGTAACTCCAAACTACGAAAAAGGGGCGGCTTCGGCTACCCCTTTGATTTTTTGTCGGACAACAGTGATTATTATTAATAAACTGATCCGACCCGATTCAACCAATTATCCTAATTTTGAATTATAAAACCACAAAGAACAGTAACAATGAAAAAAATTTTATTTTTAATGGCTTGCATTTTATGGCTGTCCCCGCTTTCATTATTCTCGCAGAGCGCTCACAACCCGAATAAATGTGGCATGGAAATTATGAAGGCTGCACTGATTGCCGGAAACCCGATATGGGCGCAGCGCATTGAAGACCAGCGCAACTCATTACAGGGCATAGCCGACGCCTATCAAAGCCGGAAAGAAGCAGAGCGGCTGGCCGGAAAAACAACTTCGGTACCCACCATCCCGATCATTTTTCATGTGCTGGTTACTTACAGTCAATATATTCAGTTAGGAGGAACCGCAGGTATTGCCCAGCGCGTTGATTCCCAGATAGCAGTTCTGAACCGTGATTATAATGCTCAGAATGCCGACTCAGTAATGATACCAACTGGCTGGAAACACTTATATGCTAATGTTGGTATACAATTCGGCCTGGCGCATACAAATCCGTATGGTACCGGCACTCCGGGATATGAAATCAGTATTATACCCGATGCTCCCGGTGGATTTTCAAGCGCATCAAACAGTTACAGCAATGCAAAACACAGCAGTACCGGCGGCTTTGATGCCTGGGATGTTACCAAATACATCAATGTATGGTGTATTAATCCTGTTGATGTTTCCGGACTGCTAGGTCTTACGGTGGCCAGGTCATTTACCACAAGCGGTGGCTATCCAACAAACGAAATAGGTATTTGTATCAATTATGCCACCCTTGGTAAGAGGGCATCAGCATCTGATTATTATATTCCGGGAGCTACCACAGGCGATTATTACGATCAGGGGAGAACGCTTACCCATGAGCTGGGCCACCTTTTTGAGATCTGGCATACCTGGGGAGATGATGGCGGACTATGCCCATGGGATGGCGGCAAGGATGATGGGATACAGGATACACCACCTGAAAGCGGCGCTAAATTTGACAATACTCCTTATACGATTACTGGCGGCACCTATTATGATACATGCAGGTATGATGGTACTATAGATACACAGCTTATATTATTGGGAGTTCCCAGTCTCGACTACATGAATTATACTGATGATATAGGTATGCATATGTTCACTAAAGGACAGGCAAACGTAATGAATTTCATGGTAGCTAGTGGTGGCGAAAGCTACTCCCTGACCCAGAACCCCGGTCTGCTGCTTTATTCATCCCGGACAAGCGTGCCGCAGGTGGATTTAGATAAGAGTTTGAATATATCGCCCAATCCATCCAATGGACTGATAAACATCAGTTTCAACAGCAATGAAGGCGTATTGAACAGCATAAATATTGTTAATATTCTAGGTCAGGAAGTGATGAATAAAGATACCCGGAACAGCGCTTCAGATTATTATTCTATAGACTTATCGGGAATGAGTAAGGGTATTTACCTGGTTAAGTGTAACTTTGCATCCGGAAGCATTACACGGAAAATACAGTTACAATGACATTGAAACCATTCAACCTTTCTGAAGTACTTAAGAATTCTGAATTAGATAAAGACCTGCTGGCAATAGCTGAAAAAGTGCAAAGCAATGAACGCCTTACCGATGAGGAAGGCGTTTTGCTTTTCGAGAAAGGCGAGCTGTCTTTTGTTGGTGCCCTTGCCAACCTGGTAGCAGAGCGGCTGCATGGAGGTAAGGTATATTTCAACCGTAATTTCCATATTGAGCCTACCAATGTATGTGTCTTTACCTGCAATTTCTGTTCCTACTCGCGCCTCTACAAACACCGGGATGACGGATGGGAACTGGGTATGGAACAGATGCTGGACATAGTGCGCAAATATGACGGGCAACCGGTAACAGAGGTGCATATTGTTGGTGGCGTTCACCCTAAAATGAACCTGGAGTTTTTCTGCGAACTGCTAAGCAAGATACGCGCCCACAGGCCAGACCTGCATATTAAAGGCTTTACAGCAGTGGAGCTGGACTATATGATCAGGAAGGCTAAACTGAGCATTGAAGACGGCATGAAAAAACTCAGGGATGCAGGCCTGCAATCTTTACCAGGCGGCGGCGCAGAGATATTTCATCCGGATGTACGGAATGAAATATGCGCAGATAAAGTAGATGCCGATGGCTGGCTTCACATACACGAAACAGCCCATAATCTGGGCATGCACACCAATGCCACTATGCTGTATGGCCATATAGAAAACTATGCCCACCGCATTGACCATATGAGCAGGCTCCGAGCCCTGCAGGACAAAACAGGCGGATTCAACTGCTTTATACCACTTAAATTCCGGAATGGCGATAATGATATGTCGCATATTGCAGAATCAACCATAATTGAAGATCTGCGCCTGTATGCCATATCGAGGTTATTCATGGATAACTTCAGGAACCTGAAAGCCTACTGGCCAATGCTGGGAAGGCAGACCGCGCAATTGACGCTCTCTTTTGGGGTTAATGACCTGGACGGAACAATTGATGATACCACCAAAATATATTCAATGGCAGGGGCAGAAGAACAAACGCCCTCGCTCACCACAGAGCAGCTTTGCGATATGATACTTGCAGTTGGCAGGATACCGGTGGAAAGGGATACGCTATATAATGAGATTAAGGTGTATACAGAGCCTGTAGGTGCTTAAATGAAAAATTTTAAGCTAATATTACCTGCAAACGGTAATAATTCTTTACTTTGGTATCAAATTTAGGTTTATGAATTCCTTTTACAATTACCTCAGGCAGTTTTGCCTTGTGGCCTTTTTACTTATCACTTCCGGATTGTCTTTGCAGACTTCTGCCCAAATAACCGGTATTAACAATATTTGTGTTGGTGCCCCTACTACTTATACCGATGCCACACCAGGCGGAACCTGGAGTATGACAAATCCATCCAGAGCCTTTATTGATTATTATAGCGGAACGGTAACAGCCTACACCGCAGGACTGGATACGATCATATATACAGTTGGAGCTGTCAGCACAATTAAACCTATTCTCATACATCCGGTACCACTTTCAATAGTTGGCCCGTTTACTGTTTGCGGTGGCACTGTAGCTCCGTTTACAGACGCGACTTCAGGTGGAACCTGGAGCAGCAGCAGTCCCGCAATAGCCACTATAGATGCAGGTACCGGCAATGTATCAGGTCTGGCAGCCGGAACATCAGTTCTTTCGTATACCCTTACATCTACCGGATGCTATGTTACATTTCCTATTAGTGTTACACCGCTTCCCGACGCTTTAATTGGTTGTGATAACGTAGGCGTAGCTGACAGTCTTACTTTTTATGGTCTCAACCCTTACGCTGGCGTTGGAACGGACACATCCATTGCAATTTTTGATCCGGCAAGCACAAAAATCATAGGTGTTGCTCCCGGAATCACACCGGTAGAAGTGATAGACTATACTACCGGATGCGCAATTTCTCAGCGAATAGTAACCGTTACTGCAGTACCTGGTATACTACCTATTGCTGGAAACAACGTTTTATGTGCCGGAAATACAATTTTGTTAGATGATTCTGTTTCGGGTGGAACCTGGAGCAGCAGCGCACCATCAATAGCATCTGTATCTTCCACCGGCCTGGTTACAGCAGTATCAGGTGGCGTGGCCATAATTTCCTATTCGGTTGGCGGATATACCTGCGATGAGCCTTTTGCGGTAAATTCATTGCCAACGCCTGTAACCGGCCCTACTAATGTTTGTACCGGTGATACTATTATTCTTAACTCAACTGCCGCCACCTACAGATATGGTACTTTCATCCATTACGGATTCTGGGTTGATCACAGCCCTTATATTACCTACACTACAGGGCCATATCAGGCTGGGGTATTTTCAACCAACGACAGCACAACAGCATATGTAGCGCTCAATATGATGCCGGGTACTGGCTACATAATGGGCATCTCTGCAGGCACTACTGTTATTTCTTTTACCGATGAATACACTAACTGCCAGGTAACATTACCAATTACAGTAAATGCCAACCCATCTCCCATTACCGGCCTTAGTTATTTTCATTGCCCCGGCGGAGGTACTACCCTTTATTCCGACTCAATAGCCGGTGGCACCTGGACAACCAGTGATCCGTCTGTTGCAACAATCGGCGCTTCCACCGGCATGCTTACTGCTGCTTCATTAGGTACAGTCAATGTAACTTATACAATGCCCGATGGCTGCCTTTCCACCACTTCAGTAACCGATATGCTGCCGCTAACTGCAGTTTCGGGAGCTAATGCTATTTGCCCGGGTGCCAGTGATACATTAAGCTGGTTCCCCACCTGCACCTGGACCAGCAGTAACCCTTCAATAGCCACTATAGGTGCTGCAACAGGTTATTTAACCGCGGTTTCATCAGGTGTTGCGGTCATTAATGCCACAATGGGTACCGGTTGCAATGTTGCGCGGTTGGTTACCATAAACGCTACTCCCGGACCAATCAGTGGTTCCTCGGTAGTATGTATTGGCGATGTTATTGATTTATCGTCCCTGGTTGCAGGTACATGGAATTCACTATCTCCGGCCATTGCCACTGCCGATCCTTTATCGGGTATTGTCAGCGGTATATCATCAGGAGTTGCCACAATTGTATTAACTAACGCATTGGGTTGCACATCTGCAAAAACAGTAACTGTTGACCTTTCACCGGTTACCGGCCCTCTTACCGGCCCGGGTATGGTTTGCCAGGGATCAGTTATCGCCTTATCCGATTCTGTAACCGGTGGCCTGTACAGCAGCAGTTTGCCGGGAATAACCACAGTTAGCGGTACAGGAGTTGTAACCGGTATTGCTGCAGGTGTTGCAACAATCTCCTATGCCGTATCTACCCTTTGCGCTACTGCAATTGCCATGCAAACGGTTACTGTAAATCCGTTGCCTGTTTCGGGTACTTTATCAGGCCCTTCAACAGTATGTCAGGGCGCATCAATTACAGTCTCGGCAGCAGATACCGGCGGTGTGTGGACTGAATCAAACACACATTTGAGCGGAATTTCCGGAGTCTTTACCGGGGCGTCTGCCGGTACTGATACTGTATTCTATTCTGTGACCAATATCTGCGGTACAGCTGCAACTTCAAAAATAATAACTATAAATCCGCTTCCTGCTGTTGCCCCGATTACCGGTGCTTCATCAGTTTGTATTGCGTCAAGTATTACTTTATCAGATGCAGCTCCGGGTGGCAGCTGGTCAAGTTCGAGCTATGCCAGCGTTTCGGGAGGTACTACAACCGGTATTTCCGCCGGAACAGCTATTATCAGCTATACTTCTCTTACTCCATGCGGCAGTTTGTCGGCCACCAAAACCATAACCATCAATCCCCTGCCCTATGCAGGCGTTATTGCAGGCAGCACCAATGTTTGTACCGGGTCATCGATCATCATCACCGACACTACATCTGGCGGATTATGGAGCAGCAGCAACAGCAATGCAACTGTTGCAGGAGGTACAGTATCCGGAATAACTACAGGGCTGGATACTATCGGCTATTCAGTATCCAATATTTGCGGCACAGCAAAAACAATACAAATAATTTCAGTAAATCCACTACCCTCTGTATATAGTATTAGCGGAAGCGGAAATTATTGCGTAGGCAGCGCCGGTGCAGATATCAACATGGCAACCAGCCAGATCTGGACCAACTACCTTTTATACATGGACAGTGTAGCCACGGGTGTTTCGGTGGCGGGTACAGGCGGGCCTATTGATTTCGGGATGTTCACTGCAGGAAAATACACCATTTGGGCAGTTAGCACCCTATCGGGTTGCGAAAATGGCATGACCGGTTTCGATACTATTTCTATTGCCCCCACCGTTGTGCCAACAGTAACTATTACCTCAAATCCGGGAACCCATATAGGAGTTGGAACTTATGATACGCTGACTGCAAACGTTACCGGTGGAGGTACTACACCAACTTATCAATGGAACCTCAACGGCAGCGATATTTATGGCGCTACATCTTCTGTTTATTACAGCAACACATTCTATAATGGCGATTCAGTATCCTGCTTTGTAACCAGCAATGCTGAGTGCGGCACTTCAAATACAGGGCATGTTTTTATTTCTACTTATGCTTCAGGTGTAAAAAATATAGGTACAACCAATAACATTGCGTTATTCCCCAATCCTAACAAGGGTACCTTTACTTTCGGCTATACATCTGGTACAACAGAAGAGATTCAGATTGTCATCAACAATATTACCGGCGAAAAAGTGATGGAGTTAACCACTACATCCAATAAACAGATCAATATTAAACTGGATACACCTCCGGGCATATATTTCTTAACAGCCGTTTCTGCCAAAGGCAGGTATGTAATGAAGGTAACCGTGGAGTAGGATTACATTTAAGAATGCCAGAATAGCCTAAAAAATAAATTATTATTGCCTTTCGTTTTTTACTAGGATGCAATTCGGGTTAGCGAGTTGGTAAATAATGGTATTCTTTTATTTTATTATATTTGCATTTCGGATTATACCCTTATTCAGGAATGAGAAACACTATACGATTCGACTGGGCAATTAAGAAATTGCTGCGCAATAAGGCCAATTTTGTCATATTGGAAGGTTTTCTGAGTGAATTGCTTGGCGAAGATATCATTGTCGACAGCCTCCTTGAAAGCGAAAGCAATAAACAGAACGCCGACAATAAGATGAACAGGGTTGACCTGCTCGTAAAAAATACCAAGGGAGAATTGGTTATCATTGAAGTTCAAAGCAATTATTCTCATGATTATCTGATGCGCATATTATTTGGCGTTTCAAAACTCATAGTCGATAATATGGGTCAGGGAATGGAATACAGGAGTATAAAAAAAATAATATCTGTAAATATCGTTTATTTTGATCTTGGTCATGGCGCTGACTATATTTATCATGGCACAACAAGGTATATAGGTATTTATAAGAACGATGTTCTTGGCTTCTCAACCCAGGAACAAATTATTTTCAATACAGAGCATATTGAGCAGATCTACCCTGAGTTTTACATCATCAAAGTGAACAATTTCGACAATGTTGCAAAAAACACACTTGATGAATGGATTAATTTTTTAAAAAATAAAGAAGTAAAAAAGGGAACAAAAGCCAAGGGTCTGCAGGCTGCAAAGGATAGTTTGGAGATACTCAAATTAAGTAAAGAAGATATGCTGGAATATGAAAGAGATGAGGCAGTATGGAGGGATTATGCAAGCGGAATGAGCACTAATTTTCTGGCTGGCAAATTGGAGGGCATCAGAGAAATGGCAATTAATGCCATGCATATGGGAATGCAGATAACTGAAATTGTAAAATTAACAGGTCTGCCGGAAGAAGACATAAAATCAATTAGATTCTAATAGAGTGCTACCTTCTAATACTCAATCTTACTTATACAAAAAAGCCAGAACCGTTGTGCCGGTTATTCAGGTTTTAAGTCTGTTGTTTAGCTGGAAACTCTTACTGGAAATTTGTTGCATAAATCTTTCTGCTTCTTTCTATCGTTTATACCATAAACAATATGCCATTCCGCTATTCTACTATTCCGATATTTCTGATGTTACCTGTTCTATCCTTGGCCCAGGCTATTGATAATACGCTTTCGTATAAAAACATCAATACCGGCAGTTATGTGCGCATCAACTATGAAAATGATTTTTTCTCCAGTACTGATATTTATTATACCCAGGGCCTGCACCTCGAAGTAGTGGCTCCGTTCGCAAAAAGGTTTCCATTAAGTAAGTTGTTGCTGCATCCCCATTTCAGCAATATACGTTTTGGTATAGGTGCAGAACATGATGGCTATACACCTCGCAACTTCAGTAACCCTCAAATTCTATATGGCGACAGGCCTTTTGCCGCCTGCCTGTTCCTGAAAACATTTCTTATTGCCACAGATACCGAAAAGAAACAGCGGTTTTCATCATCGGTTTCCACAGGAGTAATAGGCCAGGCAGCCGGTGGTATGGAGATGCAAACGGGTATTCACCGCTGGCTGCACGATATTACTCCGCATGGCTGGCCAAACCAGATTCATAATGATGCCATTCTCAACTACCAGGCAGACTATGAAAAGCAATTAGTTAGCATAAATCACCTTTTTTCGCTTGATGCTGATTGCATGGCACGGGCAGGCACCCTGTCTGATAAAGCCGGTGCTGGACTTACATTGATGATGGGCTACTTCGATTCCCCCTTCTCATCTGTCGTAGCAGGAAAAAACAGCTTCAGGATCTATGCCTATGAGCATCCCGAAGTGGGTGTGGTGGGCTATGATGCTACACTGCAGGGCGGCTTGTTCAACCACACAAGCCCCTATACCCTACCCTCCTCAGCTATCAACCGGGTGACTTTTCAGAACCGTTTTGGCTTTGTAGTTATTTATAAGCGCATCTATCTCGAATATTTTCAGTCGCTGCTCAGCTCTGAGTTTAAGGGCGAAGATTTCCATGTATGGGGAGGTATCCAGATAGCTTTTGGCATTTAGCATAAAAACACATGGTGTTCATGTAGAATATTTTTAGAGTTAGTTTACTTTCTATCATAAAATCTTGTATTTACCGTTAGAAGGCATACCACCAAAAAGAAATTTTATATTTACCCCTTAATTATTATGCTCAAGAGATTATATCAGACAGGTTTTGCCGCTTATTTCATCATGTTTATTCTTTCCCTGGTTTTTTATAAGGAAAGGACCATTTTTCTCGATACGGCTTTCAACCTTTTTTATATTATCAACAAAGGAGGTTTTGCTATTCAGATTTATCGTTTCGGAGATTTGATTACCCAATTGCTGCCACATTTAGCAGTTAAGGCAGGTATGCCGCTCGATATCGTTTTGCAGCTTTATTCGGTAAGCTTTGTCTTGTTTTATTCCTGTCTTTATTTTATTTGTGGCAGCCTGCTTAAACGGTATGATTTTGCCCTTATTATCCTGCTTGTAAACATCCTCTTTGTTTCTGATACATTTTACTGGATGTTGTCGCAACTGCCACAGGCTGTTGCTATACTGATGACGGTATTTGCCCTGGCAAGCCGTAAGCCTGTCCGGCCTGTTTCCGCTATCATCATTGCAGTTGCATTGGTTACAGTGGTATTTTTCCATCCGCTTATTTTATTTGTAATGGGTTTTTCCCTTCTGTTCTTTATGCTGGGCAATTACTCAATCGTAGATAAAAAACTGTGTTTTTCAATTGCTGCTGTTTATGCAGCAGGCATGATTATCAAATTCTTTATTTTTAAAACACCCTATGAGGCTCATTCCATGAGCGGTCTTAAAAACTTTATCCGGCTTTTCCCAGATTATATCACCCTGTTTTCCAACAGGCGATTGCTCCATAATTGCCTGACTAAATATTACTGGATGCCTGCACTGTTTGTGGTATCTGTTTTCTATTATTTTAAAATAAAGGACTGGCGCAAATTAGGGTTATTAGTGGTCAGCTTTGCCGGGTACCTGTTGCTGGTCAATGTTTGTTACCCTTTCCCGGTAACCCCTGAATTCTACATCGAAAACCTTTATATACCTTTGGCAGTATTTATAGCTTTACCTCTGGTATTTGATGTGGCGCCTGCTATAAAAAACACAAATATCACCGTTACTGTTTTTTTACTCATACTGGTTAGCGCAGGTATCCGGTTTTATACCTCACATACCGTGTATACCGCCCGACTTGATTATGAAAGACAATTATTGAATGAGTATGGCGACCGGAAAGTAATTATCAACGCTACGCAGAAAGACAAAGATGTGCTCCTCATGATATGGGGTACGCCTTATGAATTTCTGCTCTTATCTGAAAGTGAGCGCCAAAAGCCAGCTTCAATAATTATTGACGATACCCCGGAGCTACGGTTCTGGTCGGGAAGTCAGAAGCAGACTTTTGTTGTGAATTATAACCTGATACCCTACAGTGAACTGAACCACCACTATTTTCAGGTACCCGACACTACCTCAATTTATACTATTTTACATAACCGGTAAAAATAGACTGGTATCCGCATCAATAATTTTTTTCCTGTTTTATAAAAAAAAGATGATTTTTATAGTATGAAAACACTTTCATTGATCATTTTGTTTGTGGTTCACTGTGCCTGCATTTATGGCCAGAATAAAGTTGATATCGACACTTATACAAAAGCAATAGAATCAGATCCTAAAAACGCTGTTGCTTATTATAGCAGGGGTGTTCTGAAAAGTAATAAGGCCCAATATAAAAACGCCATAGAGGATTATAAAAAGGCTCTGGAAATCAAGCCCGATTATTTCGAAGCTTTATTTGCCGCCGGACTGGATTATGCCGATCTCAGAAATGAAAAGGAAGCCATAAATTATTTTACCAAAGCGCTTAAAATTAATCCAGCTTCAGCCAATGCCTGGTATAACAGGGGCGTAAACCGGTCATTGCTTAAAGATTATAAGAACGGCATAAGCGATCTGGATAAGGCTGTAGAATTAAACAGCAAATTCACCGAAGCATATGAGCAGAGGGGAGTTGCCAAAAACAGCCTGAAAGATTTTGCAGGAGCGCTGAAAGACTTCAATAAGGCATTGCAGCTAAAACCGGCCTACCCTGATGCTTTTGTAGCCAGGGCGGCCACCTATACAAATATACTCGATCACAAAAACGCAATTGCCGACTATTCCAGCGCTATAAAATTAAGCCCGCACAATGCCCAGACCTGGCTCAAAAGGGGGCTGTCTAAAAGCTATATTAAAGATTATACCGGATCTATAAGTGACCTTACCCAAGCTATAAAAATAAATCCTGCCCTTATGGATGCATATATTAACCGGGGCCTGGCAAAAATTGCTACCAATCAGAACGGTTGCCAGGACCTGAAAAAAGCTGCTGATGCCGGTAATGCCGATGCATTGCGTTTTATGAAACAATATTGTAAATAATACCCCATGGATCTGATCGGTATAATATCCATGGAGAATTATAGCCTGATTATCAAATCATCAGTTCTCCTCAACCACAATACTGTTGATGACCACTGCATCAATTGGCCGGTCTGAGTGGCCTGTTGGCGTAACACCAATTGCCTTTACCACATCCATTCCTCCGGTTACCTGGCCAAAAGCAGTATGTTTATCATTGAGGAAATGATTGTCGCTAAGATTGATAAAGAACTGGCTTCCGTTGGTATTCCTGCCGGCATTGGCCATAGAGATTGTTCCGGCAGCGTTGCTGTTGGCGGGTGTGATCTCATCATTGAATTTATAACCCGGGCCACCGGTACCCCAGTAGGCCATTTTAGCATCTTCCTTTGTTAGTGGGTCTCCTCCCTGTATCATAAAATTGGGGATAACCCGGTGAAACTTCACCCCGTCGTAAAATCCTGATTTGGCTAGTTTGATAAAATTTTCCACTGTGGCAGGTGTGCGGTCGCTGAAAAAATCTATTACAATGTCTCCTTTATTTGTTTTTAGCGTGGCTTTCATTACGTTTATTATTATTTCTAATTAAGAATTATAGTTAAAGCATCCCGGTATTTTTGGCGATCGTGCAAAACTATGTTTTAGTCAGTAATATTTTGAATTGCTCCAAAATATTTATTGCAACAATATCACTAGCGTAAATAGCTGGTTTAATTAAAAGTTATAATCCGGCATCAGACATTATACAAGCAATACCTTTATTGTGCGCCTCTCGGTGTATTTACATTCCTGTATTGGTGCACCGTGGTTTTAATAAAATTATAAAATGTATAATCGTTCATATTCCTGATCTGGTCGTATGACGGACGATATCTTCTCATATAGTACCGCAGGCTATCACCTTTAAGCCCGGTAAATTTTGTTACCTGCGACTCCGTGAAGGTTCTGTCTACGTATTTCTCTTTCTCATAAGCATCATATTCTTCCTGGAACCGCCATATTTCCCTGTTCTTACTACTCAACGCCGAAAAAGGCGAAGCGATCATATCAATACCGGATAATTTCGGGAAATCAAGCTCATGTGCATAAATGTCATGATACCGGATGCTGTCGCTCTTAAAATCATAACGGGTACTCCTGGCCACATCCATATCTTTTATTTCCTGCAGGCCCTTCGAAATTAGTATCATAAAGTAGGAAGGTATGAACCCGTTTGGTATCCGCACTCTTACCAGTTTGTATCCTGCCTTCCTGATTTCAAGCAGTTGCCCGCTGGTAGCTGCAATACTGAAAGCGCCTTTATCATCAGTAGTAATTCGCTCTGAAGTATAGATATTTTCTACACTTACTCCGGTTACTATATTTTTGTCCTCCATATCACGCACCTCTCCCTTTATCGTTTGGCCGGTAGCGAAGCTGCATCTGAAAATAAATAAAAGAATAAACAAAAAACGTATGGCAGGCATAATCGTGCTAAAATTACCTATAAAGTCCGTTTTGCCTTGGATATTTTTGTTAAAAAAAACGCATATCTCAAATCAGGCTTCATTTAACAAAATAAATTGTCTGGCAACTTTGAATTCAATCCCTTTTTCTATATTATTTCAGGAAATTGCAGCAACTATTCTCTTTATTCTTTTTAGTACTTTATATCTGTTGTTACGGTAACAGCATGCGGTAAGGAAGTAACGATATATTTTCGTCACCGATGTTTAAAGTATACTGTTTCCGACAGTAGTATTTAATTCTTAAAAATAAATTCTGATTAAATTTGAAGCATAGCTTAAAACGTACTATTTAATCCCGAAAGAACTTATTTTTACACTTACTTAATTGGATAATCATTACTTAAAGAAATTTTATGAAAGCAGCGCTTTATCAATATAAAGGATCAGGACTTACAAGG
>Ga0214164_1001548_pt1 | contig 12882 bp, 10 predicted proteins | sample TroBogepilimnion_13_FD_153003 | JGI IMG/M metagenome (GOLD analysis project Ga0214164, IMG submission 153003) | Freshwater microbial communities from Trout Bog Lake, WI - Practice 03JUN2009 epilimnion v4 | ecosystem: Environmental > Aquatic > Freshwater > Lake > Epilimnion/Euphotic zone ...
CCTGTTTCTCCGGGGTAATGAACTTTTTGTTGTGATTTGCTTTCAGGATTTCGTAGTTTGGAGCTCTTAAATACCTTCTTAATATCAAACTTGGGTTATTTCCTGGTTGTGATTTGCTTTCAGGATTTCGTAGTTTGGAGCTCTTAAATACCAAAATAGCCATTGTATCAGCAGTATCATTGGTTGTGATTTGCTTTCAGGATTTCGTAGTTTGGAGCTCTTAAATACCTATTTGGATGTTAATCCTAGCATCACAGGTGTTGTGATTTGCTTTCAGGATTTCGTAGTTTGGAGCTCTTAAATACCCCAAAATATCGCCTAATTCAGGCAATCCAAGTTGTGATTTGCTTTCAGGATTTCGTAGTTTGGAGCTCTTAAATACCATATAGCCTATAAACCATGCCAGCAATGCAGTTGTGATTTGCTTTCAGGATTTCGTAGTTTGGAGCTCTTAAATACCAGCCACCTATAGATTTGTTCACACTTGCAAGTTGTGATTTGCTTTCAGGATTTCGTAGTTTGGAGCTCTTAAATACCCCCGTCAATTACCTTGAGTGCTCCGGCCATGTTGTGATTTGCTTTCAGGATTTCGTAGTTTGGAGCTCTTAAATACCCCTATGCCAAGGATTACGCCGGGCTTCTTTGTTGTGATTTGCTTTCAGGATTTCGTAGTTTGGAGCTCTTAAATACCAAATCGCCACCAAAGCCCTCAAATACGCCAGTTGTGATTTGCTTTCAGGATTTCGTAGTTTGGAGCTCTTAAATACCCCCCGGACTTTATTTTGTAACTGCCCTGGTGTTGTGATTTGCTTTCAGGATTTCGTAGTTTGGAGCTCTTAAATACCACGATTTCCTACAACACGCTACCAGAGCGGTTTTTAAGGTATTTTTAGGAATGAAAAAACGAATTTCGACTCGTTTTTTCATTCCTATTTTTGTGCGTATAATATTCCTATTATATGCTGGTTGTAGATTTTCGAGTAAAAAAGGAGTTTTTGACTAAAATAGTTCTAGTTGTTGGGGTGGAGGAAGAACATCTAAGGCGATATGTCCTCGAAATATTTCCATCATACTAAATTGCTTGTCTGTAATACACATAATGCCTACATGACCCTTTTCCGGTAGCTTCTTTTTAACTCGTTGTATATGCACATCTGCATTTTCTTTACTGCTGCAATGGCGCATATAAATGCTAAACTGAAACATCTGAAAGCCGTCGGCGAGCATATCTTTGCGAAATTTGCCAGCATGTTTTCGATCTTCCTTTGTTTCAGTGGGCAGGTCGAAAAATACAAGTACCCACATAATACGATATGCATTTAAACGTTCAAACATGACCATTGCATGATCCTCTCGCCAGGATATAGCTTGTTATATAACCGGGTATAATATTTTTCTTATTTTGCCTTCATAGCATTTTGCTAGGCTTGATGTCGTGCGTTGAACTGCATTCATCAAAGGGCTGCGCTGATCATCTATCATTACGTCCATTGCAGGTATCGTCAGCAATTGTTTTTTCATGTTCGGTGTCATTTCTAAGTATTGTCCGTTCATGCCGACTATATCGCATACTACTTTATCCACATAAGGGCGATATGGCTCCATAATATCGTCGGCAAGGCAGTATGCGTTGTACTGGTTACGGTGGTGGATGCCAAGCGTTGGAAGCAATCCCGAGCCTACAAGGCTTCGGGCTACAATTGCCCTAAGTATAGCGTATCCATAATTGAGTAGGTTGTTGGGTGGTTCACCTTCGCGATCTCTTGTAAACTGGAGGAAAGAAGGGAATAGCCTCTTCCAATAATAAACGGCGGCGGCAGCCTCAGTATTATCACTGTCACCGCTTTTTACATCTTTTGAAAAGTTGAACAACGATTTATCAGGTGCATTAAATAAGTTGCCGGATTGATTTTGCATACCCAGCACAGCAGCCTGGTTTTGTATCTTAGCAATAATGGTTTGTTGCCAGAGCTGCTTTTTTAGCGGCTCAGATGCTTCGACTTGTGCAGTGAAAATGCGGCTTTGCAAGGTATGACCGTCAAGATTTAGCAACATACCTACAGGATGATGAGTATTGTCGCAGGTTATGAGGGCTGTATTATTAGCAAGTAACTTTGCCATTACTGCTTGTGTTATAGTGATTTGCTGGTTATCGAGTATCAGCACACCGATATCTTCAATGGGTACTGATTTAGTTTCGCCAGTTTCCAACACCTTAATCTCCAACTGCTCCAGATGGGTACTAAGGTATGCGGGGTTGCCGAAGTAGAGAGTACGCTTGATCATTCCCGATGTTTAGTTATTTCGCCAAGATTATTAATCGCTATTTTAATACATTTTATCCCGGAATGTAAAATTTTAATAAAACTGCCTTCTGTAATGTATTTGTCTTTGGTCGTTTTTTGACTGTTGTGACGTATCAATTTAATTACTCCAAATTCGCCCCCATCAGTATTTACTTGCCTTCCAATTTCAGAAATTTTATATAACCGTCTCTTTAAGTCGTTATTATTCTTCCAATCAATTTCATTTTCGTCATTCTCATACATAACAACAAAATCGTCTTGTTTTAAGTACGGACAATTACTCATTAATGGTAAATATGTGCCATCTTTTTGCATTTTTTCATCAGAGAACATTTGCAACCCTAACCTTCTTTTCTCTACTGCTTTAAAAAATGAAACAATTTCAAAATCTCTTCTAACTTTTACTTTACCCTTTTTATCTTTTTCTCTGCTTTCATATATAGCCATTACATAATTTCCATCAGTTTCTGCATAACGATTGTGGTTGACGATTTCTCTATTTTCATCTTTTGCAGCAAGCTGAATAAGATTCCTTGAGTTTTTATTTACAACTCGTATTTTCTTAATAATTGGCAATGGCTTATTAAGTTTACTTGAAGGATTATCCGGAAGCCCATCAGGATATTTAACAACACTGTATAAGTATAGTGGGTCAGACAATAAGGCCTCCTCACTAAAAGCCTTATCGCCTTTTTCTCCGTATTTAATAAGCCGTCTTTTTAAAATTTCCCTTACATTCCGATCAACAACTTTATCAAGGGCACTAATATCTTTAAATTTTTCCGGCTCAATTGGTATCCTCTTTACATAAACGTCTTTTTTATCAAAACCTTGCTTTAATGGATTTTTAAGTTTTCCAAAATAATTATCTGCGTGTAAAGACCCTCTTGGAGCAATAGTTTTTTGTTTAATGACCCTTACATCACCTTCATGATTTTTCTTTCTTTGAATACGGTTTGTTTTGGTTGTAATTAATTTTTGATCCGCTCTATGATATATAAGAACATCCTTTATGGCACTCTTAATTTGTTCATACTTTAAAGGGCAGTTTATTCGTTCTCTCGTTAGTTCTCCTTTTTCATCATACATTGAGATACCCTGTTTCTCCCTTAATTGATTAAATGTGCTCAACTCTTGAATTATTTTTGGGGAGCACATTGCAATAATAATAGCATCAAGTAAATGATGTCGGTGATCGGAGCGATCTTTTTTCCCCTTTAAACCCCTAAATGCATCAAATTTCTGGATTTCCAGCCACCACTCATAAATGGGATTTCTTGTTTCAGCCTCGTAGTTTGCAGTTATATCCTGAGTTAGATTATTCCAATTCATCGGCTGTATATCAGTGCTATTGGCTTTCTTTTTTCGATAAGTTTGAAAATCTTTTTTATAAAGAGAAAATTCTCTCAAATATTGATCAATGTCAATTCCTTTTTCCTCTTCGTAACGAATTTTGTCAAGCAAATTATTTAACCGCCAGTCATTTTTACGCAGTTCGGCAGTAGCCGCACCGTTAGTAAATTGGACATCTTTGCAGACCTCATGCAATTTTTTTCTGACATACCTTGCAATGTAGGATGTATTGGTCAGTTGCTCATTAGTAAAGCCAACCTCTACTTTTTCTTTTAAAAATCTACTCTCCTGTTTTTCTTTGCTGAATATTTTTATACGTTCTTTAAAATCTTTAAAGGCATTCTTACCTTTTGATTGTAAATATTCAAAAGCAGTTTGATTGCCTTTTTCCTTATTGATTTCTGTAAATGTTATTGTTTTATTGATAAAGCTATCATCTAAACAACGGCTATATGGGATAATATGCTCAATTTCTATTTCTGAACTAAAAAGTTTTGATAGACCAATGATCCGCCCTGAATAGGGGCAAATACGATTGCTTTCTAACCAAAGACTATGTTTTTCTCGATCTTTCTTTTGTACTATTTTTTCGAAATCTTTAAATGAAGTATCATTCTTGTCCGCACCTAATTCTAACCATAATTCAAACTTGTGAATAATGCTATCATATTTCTGAATATCACGAGCAAATAATAAATCTCCATTTTTCCTCTTTTCGTTTAGAAAACGTGCATATTCTTCTCTTCTCTTATCGGTATCAGAATTTCCACGGCGTATATTTTCCCTTTCCTTTTTTGGTTTTTTCAGTTCTCTGGTACTTTCTATTCTTATTATAAAATTGTCCTGGTCAATACCTTTTGTTTGTAAAATAGTATTTACAAGTCGGATAGTTTCGCAAACAGCCTTTTCTACAACTGGATTTCTTAATTCATTATTGACAAGCTGTTTTATTTTTTTATTCAAAACAATTTCTTCTTGCACTTCATCCGGAGATTTAATAAAGCCTGCAAGAATAAGCGAATCATATTCATCCTTTCCATCGCGTAAATATGGAAGCGTTTTTTCAATTACTTTACTTGAATAGCTAGCATAGCCATCTTCCAATCCCATTTCCACAAGCCTTGTAGCCGTATCATCATTAAATTGCCATTTACTAGTTAAGGTATCTTTTAGCCATTCATCGTCCTTTGCCATATACAATATATGCCATAGTTTTTCCAACTTATTACTTGCCTTTAACCCGTTGTATATTTCTTCGCCACAGGCTGTATAAATAGCGTATAGAGTTTTGTTGCCTTCAAATGTTTTATCATCTTCATCATTGTCAAAATTGAAATCAAAGTTTCTTTTATTGGTGAAGCCTAGCACATCCATTATGTCTGTATTCTTACTTCCGTCTTTCTTTTTGCCACCTTCCCTTAAATTAAGTTTTGGATGTATCTGCAAATAATCAAAAATTCTTTGTTTTAGATCATTTGGTAATGATTGTCCGTAAATATCATTTTCTTTATCAGTATATTTTATATCGGCTAATTGTTTCCATATTCTGAACTCCTGAAAAGATAAAGAACTTGCTGGAGCGGTTCGTTTGTTTTTTATAAACTGGCACTTACCAATATATTTCTTCTGCGATCTTAACGGACGTTGATAAAATATAGTTTGGTACTTGAGTCGCCAATAAGCAGTTTCTTTAAACACCTTTAATTGTTCCCTTTTAACAGGAACAGGTAATTGACGGATTTGATCATATTCTTCCTTGCTGCCTGTTAACTGAGGATATTGTTTTTTTTGCTCTTCCCATATCAAATCGAACTCATTTTCATACATATCACGCCCCACATATCTGCCATTTTCTCTACGTATTCCACGATTATTTTTATGTACGAAAATCCCATCTGTTTCTGCCCGCTCATCAAAAGGCTCGTCTATATTATGCCAATTCCCTTCATTGTGTAAACTGCTTGCTTTAATATACATTTTATGAAAATACTCACCGATAGTACGGGCATTATTATTGTCCATAAATTTCTGTAGTTGCCCGATAGCTTCTTTCACAGTACCATCTTCCTTGTTTTCATTTGAAAGTATTTTACTATTGCTTTTAAAACCGCGATGTTTATTTATTAATAAGAAAAGTCTCCCAATTTCTTCTGGCGGTATTGGCTTATATAGGGCTTCAGTACGTAAAGCATACAATTCAGATGCTTGATATTTTTCTTTTATTTTGTATGTTTTTGAAAAATCAGGTAGCATTCCTATTTTATCCAGCAATTTCTTCAAATTTCTACGCCGAAGTTTATATCGAAAATGATTTCGGCTTGCGCCTCTATATTTTCGGCGTTCCATATTTTTTGTGGCTTCAATCCCGTTTTTGTCGACATTTGTGCCGATAGGGAAAATAATAACTCCCCCATCTATAATTTCATTGTTATTAAGCAAAGTCCAGCCTATTGAATTTGTTCCAATATCAAGTCCAAGAATATATTTTGCCATAATCATTGTTTTATTACTTTTGCAATTAATGAAAGCTTATCACAATAAGGATTATTCCTTAGACTGATTTAAGTCTGCCTCACAGTTCGGCTGGAGGCTTTTTTATTTCACAAATATTCGTAAGAGCGCCAAAATACTAAATTTGCAATATATTCTGCAAGAGTATTTTAATTCTATTGTGCTGCTGCGTACTAGAGAAACCTGCAAGTGCATTTATAACAGAGCTAGCCATCGATAAATACCGGTAGCAATCGCAATATTTTGGCAAAAATTCACCGGATATGCCAAAGGTTTGTAACCTCATTTTTGAAAAGCAAGAAGGGAGCAAATGCCCCCTCCATAGTCTTAGCTTTTTTTCGGTGGATTATTTCCCCGTCTTTTCCCTGACTTTTCTCCAGTACCGCTGGGTCCATTTTTAAGTTTACCTGGTACAATAATAACTGGCTTAGCAGGTGTAATCGCAGGTTTGTTGACCTTTGCCATTCTGGACAGTATTAAAATTAATCCCTACTCTGGCTGCTTTTCAGGAATCCGCACCCTCAGTTTTTAATGGACTTTGGGTTTAACCATTTTCTTATTTGGTCATCGTCCAGTTGTAAATACCACCTCTTGAAACAAACTTTGAGAAGTCATAATTCACCTGCTGAATGGCTAGTCGGCTACCGATTTCTATAATAGACCTACTGTAATTATGCTTGCCGGTTGTGTTGTCATAAAACCGGCCTGCCGGGTCAACCATTGCATAGGAGCCTTTCATCTGACTATTGGATTCGGGAACAATGCTGGTAATATCATATAGATCATTGTGGTTTTCGAGGAACAACCGGAATTGTTCATCTGAAATTTTAAACTCGTTGATGTTTAAATCGTTCTGTCCGGCTATGGGTAATACCTGAAATAGTTTCCAGCGTTTCGGCTTTGCATACCGGATAAACTCATTCATCTGCTCATTATAATTTTTACTGTTTACCACTGTATTTATCTTCAACCCATAACCATATTGCTTTATTCTACCCACAAGCGAAGCGTAGTAATCAAGGGTTAGTGGTGTGTTGCCTGCAATAGCTCTTCCTGTTGAAATATTGGTATCGGCATTCAAGCTATCAATACTTACTGCTATCCAGTCTAGGGTGTGTTTATTCGCTTCAAGAAAAGTTTCTGATATCTTGCTACCGTTAGTAACAATCATGGTCGTCATACCGGCCTCTTTTGCTGTTGCAATTAATTCCGGCAGCCAGGGACATAGGGTTGGCTCGCCACCTGCAAATGTGATTTTCTCGAAACCTATCTCGGCTAGTTGCAGTATAACTTCTATAGCTTGTTCTTTAGGTAGGTGACCCTTTGGTAGAATGCTATGTTTTACATCCTGAAAAGTGGCGAAACAAAACTTGCAGCGCATATTGCAAGGCTCCCATAAATGGTAATTAACTGAAGGAATCATTTGCTTTTTGATTTTGATAAAGCAAATGTCTTTTGGGAAGCAGGCATGATCTAATAGCGGAAAACAAAACGGCTACCGGAACACGGAAATGGCATTTTAGAGTAATGAAAGCGGCTTATCGCTTGAATTTGGAGACATCATTTCTGAAGTTTTCAGAAACAGGGAGGCGTTTAGTGTCCGTTTTGCCGGTTGATTTGAATACTGCAACCTCAACTTCGTGAGTAGCGGTATGATACCGCAATATTTTGTCTGCGTTTACCCGGAAGGATTTATGTATGGTAATGAACTGATTTTTACTAAACCCATACGTCTCCATTTTAGAAAACGAAAAGTCAACCAGTATCTCATGCTTTTTGTCGGTGAAATGGATTAATTTATTGTTTGAATCTGCACCATTATCCTTGTCGGTATATAAACACACTATAGAATCAATCGCAATTTTATTCCGGCGGGTATCCCCAAAGTCGAGATATACAAACTGCGCCTGATTCATTGACCTGATCTCATTAATGAATTTCGGCAGAATTTTCTTTAACTTATCAAGTGTGATTGGCTTACTTATATGTTCTATTGTGATCTCAGAGTTGATGTTGAGTTCCTCTATGTTCTGATAAAACTCTCTGGTCTTACCGCTAACGAAAAGAACCGGCAATTGTAATGAATTAGCTATATCCAGGCCGTTCATGCTGTCGCCTCCCAGGTCGATGTCGAGTAGGAGCGCCTCCGGTTTTGTATTATTGACCTTCTCTAAAAATTCTTCGGAGTTTGTTGCCCATGCTACAACCTCAACCAATCCTGTCGCTTCCACATTCTCCTTTAGCTCTTTTAGCAGGGCTTTACTATCCTCTAATATGGCTACCTGTAGTTTCATCATTTCAGAAGTGGATTAATAGGTTTGACTGGTATTCTTGTTCGTTACAGCTATTGCTTATTTCATATTTGCCGGGGAGTAAAAGATCAAGTCGCTCCTTCATGTTTTTCAGGCCGATGCCGCCATTGCCGGTCGTTGGTTTCTTTTTTATCTTGTTTATGACCTTCATTGTGAATTGCCTGTCTGTAAGTATCAAATCAATACTCAGAAAATCAGCATGGTTAATATCTCCATGCTTAAACGCATTTTCTATAAAGTAGGCGGTAATGAGGTGGGGGATACAGGTGGTGTAATAATATTTTGAGGTTGGTATTACCTGCGTGGTATCCAGTTTTATAGAATCAATCTCATTGGTAAATAGGTCATTCAGCTCCAGGTATTTCTTTATGAAATGCAGCTCATCCTGCACACTTACCAGATGATTATTGCCCCGGTATAAAATATACTCCAGTGTTTCTGAAAGGGAATCCAGTCCCTTATTGAGCTTGTTTGAGAATACCTTTAGATTGGCAAGGATATTATTGAGGGTATGCGGCTGAAGCTGGAATTTTAGATGTTCATTAAGCAGCAAAGCATTATCTGCAATGAGCTTTGCGTTCTCTTTGCTTACGGCATCCCTTAGTTTCTTTTCCTTTTTGAGTTTGATGTATAACCAAATACAAACTCCGATAAAAACTAACAAGAAGAATATGAGTGCATCGTTGTTTTCCATTAGCTATTTGATTAGCCCCAATTGCTTAGCAATATCTTGGGTGAATTTTGCCATTGGGCGTTTATGTATATCCGAATCTTCGACATAATTGCCCATTAACAATCTGTCTAAAACATCTTTTGTTCCATAGATACTCGTCATATAATCCTCAATTAGCTCCCTGTAGACACCGCTATAAATATGCGATTTTAGAATTAACTCCTCAACGATATCTATCTGTGTATCATAAATGCCGGAAATTGCAAAAATTTCATTAAATGACTCTCCGGCGGCAGAATTTGGCTCCTTAAATTCGATGGAAATTACCTTTGCGTCCCTATTCGCTAAATACTCAGCAACCGTATTGTCTTTGTCTTTCAATTCAAATCCGAAATTAGATTTTGGTGTTCCAGAAGGATTGTTGTATAGTAAAAACATTAAATTTTTTATACCCTTCTTATTATTACAAGATGAACAAACAGGGTACAAGTTATATAAAGCAATGGAAAAACACGGGTACTCCGATTTTGATATATAGTGATCAACTTGGAATTTGGCAACCAATGCACCATTGTGATCCTCTACTGTAACGCATAGTTGTGAATTACAGTAAACACAGGCTTTTATGCCTAATTCCCGGAAATACTCAGGATAAAAATCTGATCTTCTTGTCTCATATGCTAATGCACTTAGAATGTTGTCTTTAAACTTTATTTGATTGGATTTTTCAACTTCACTTACAAAAACCGTTTTAAATTTATACAATCCGTCTAACAAAATTTTGTTTTGCTCTATCTCATCGGACGTTCCAACAATTAACTTCTTCCCAATATTTTTTAGCGCATTAATGTAATTTCTCTGTTCAACTTCTAATGGTGTTAAAAGTAGGCGTGTAAGTGCAGCTTTTAAATTTTTAGTGTGCCTATTAATAGCATTATCATGCTTCGTTATCAGAGCATCTATAAAAGCACTTGAGACAGAAATCATTTTTTGATATTTTTTTCTTTAAGCTTTCTTAATAGTTCTATTTCCTTATCAATTTCTGTCTCCTGCGTTAGGAATTTTTTATAATATAGATCCCTCAAACCTAGCCTTATCATAGGCTCCGATACTATTTCAATAAATTCATTAATCGAATTCTTATTCCAAACATCCGCAGAATTACCCACTTCATTTTTCAAAAATTGCATTGCTGAATTGATTTTGGACTTAGCAATTTCTCCCATGTAACCATTTTTGAGAAAGAAACTTTTTTGCAGTATGTCGTGCATATTCGCCGCAAATGTTTTGCCAATGATTTCAATTGTCTCGGGGATTCCCTCTTCATTTAATAAAAGGATATTTTCACTTGGTATATCAGAAAGTATGAATGGAGAATGTGTAACAAAAATGCAATTTATACTCTTTATATTAGGAATATGCAACTTGCGAATATTAAACAAAAGATCGTTGATAAATGTTCTTTGTAAATCAGGGTGATAGTATAGCTCAACTTCATCAAAAACTATATTGACACACTCAAAATAGTTCAGTGGGTCTTCATGTCGTTTCGGTTTTACATTTTTAACGGAATTCAAATTTATTAGGTGATAGATAACAGATGCAGAACTGTAAATCTTTTGCTTCTCTCCAGAACTTAAAGCATTAAAGTTACCCTTGTCTTTAAACTTGATATCAATGTCGAAAAACGACGGAGGAATTAGTTCAATTAATTCTTTATTTTCCTCCCTAATTTTTTTAATTTCTATAGCCAACTCATCAATAGGGAAAAATTTGTCATTATATTTCTCTAAAAATTTTTCATAAAAGCCAAAATTTTGAATGTAGTTTATCGCTTGACGAAATTTCAATGTTATATGGCTATTGTAACTAGACAATTCGTTTAGGAAATTTTTCAATTCCGGAAGTAGTATTTCATATTTCTCTGTCATGATAACAACCTCATCACCTTCTTTTACAGGTTCGCTTGTATCGATTTTTATTAAAAAATTGCAATCTGATCGCTGAAGAGGCCGATAGTTTTCATGCATTGTATACAATTTCTTTAGCAGATAATCATAAGCTACAAATAGCGAATTTGACTTTGGGTCGTAAGTTTTGGGTTTATTTTTAATAGGAAATACTTCAAAAATTAAATCCAAAATATCGTCTCTCTTTTTGATAAGTTCATCCCATATTTTTTTTAAATCAGGATATTTTTCCTCATTCTTAAACCGAGATTTACTTATATTTAATTTCAGTTTAATCTTTTCAACCGTTTTCCCAGGGGCTAATTCTCTGACAGATTTATTGTTTGAACCTCCCTCGGAGATTTCATTATCAGAAAAAACGAGCAAATTAGTTAGTACTCGAGAAAACGTCAAAAACTCTTCTTCATTGATACTAATGTTGCCTAATTTTCTGAAAGGATTTAAAACTATCGGTGTCTGGTAAGCATCGTTTTTATGGAAGATGTTTTTGATCCAACTCCCTAAATTGGCTGAATTAAGAGCGTAATGAGAGTAATTTATTACGATTGAATAAAACAATTGCATTAATTGCTGTTTACCCTTATCCTGCCAGCCAAGAGATTCACTAAACATGCCACTTTCACCTTCTTGATAGTAAAATTTAATGTCTTTATTTTCGATAAGTACCTTGTAATAAACTGCATCTCTTTTGTAATAGAACTCTAGGTGTATCCCATTTTGATACTTAATTGTGTCTCCTTCATCATCCTGTTTGGGAAGCACATCGAGCTTTTTAGACACATTGAATATAGCCAAATACAACAACTCAACTAATGTACTTTTTCCTGATCCATTTTTGCCAACAATTGCAGAGATGTTGATGGTTAGCTTGTTTTTTTTGCTAGTAAATTGATTTCCATAAATGTTGAGTACTTCCTTTTCGCATATAATATTTGTCACAGCTCCATCTTGCTTATTATCTACAGTATGGAATTTGTAGTTATTATAGAATTTATAAATAACATTTGGAGTAAGTACTTTGAGAAATCTTTCGGAAATGCCTGGACTCATTTTCCTCGGCCTTATCGCAATCAATTTAAAATCACTCATGGTAAATGGCTTTATAGTTTATTAAACGATTTGTTCATTCTTTTTCAGCTTGGCAATTGGCTTTTTGTCTTGGGTATATGCTGACAAATTAACACAATCTACAATTACCTTTTTTAGAGTAGGCTTCTTCTTGATAAGAGGGTAGCTCTTTAGCTGAATGGTTTGATCGTCTATCTGATGGAAAAGATAGCTGTATGCACCTTTGGCTTTGGTGCTGCGGAGCATTACTTGCTTGGCGAGTGTGATATTACCCTTACGCTCACCGTATAAGTTGCGGTTATCAATATATGCCGCTATCTCATTGAAGGTCGCAGAGAAGGTTTTCTTATCAATGTTGATAAGAGCGACCACAATCGCTTCATGTAATGAAAGTTCATTTTTCATAGGCTATTGATCTAAACATGGTTCAAATATAACTTATTGGTTTGTTGGTTACTATGTTTAGCTAATATTTCTCTTGCTGTTTATGCTTTCGTTTGAATTCTAAGTGACAGTGGATAGTATTTTATTCTAAGCTGCACACTAAATGATAATTTATTTTACAGATTTAGTCAATCTTGACTTGTCCGTTCATAAGCATAGGCAATAGCCAATCACGAAGTTGGGTAAGCTGTTGGTTTTCTTTAATTATTCTGTTTTTTTGCTTTTCAACATTTAGAATAAAATTT